>MDTG01065397.1_pt1 | contig 53174 bp, 50 predicted proteins | sample 811421 | NCBI WGS metagenome assembly MDTG01 (sample SAMN05326645, study PRJNA326480) | marine metagenome | isolation source: seawater | place: Pacific Ocean: South East | collected 2011
GCCGAACAGGCCCGCCACTGCCGCCGTTTCCGCGAATTCCTCGTCTGCGCTGGAAAAAGATGCGCGGGCAAATCCTCCGAAGCTCTCGCCCGGCTCGACGAGATCGACCGGATCGCTGGTGGTGAAGCTTACCGCGCCGGCGAGCCCGTCGCTGCCGTAGAGTGCCGAGGCCGGGCCGCGCAGGATTTCGACCGACTTGACGAGGCTGACATCGGTATAGCCTCCGCGCCCTGCATCCTGCGCGCCGAAGGTGAAGCCCTGAGGGCTGCGGATGCCGTCGACCTGGATCAGCACCCGGTTGCCGCCGATCCCGCGGATGGCGATATCCTCGTTTCGCGCGCGCCCGGTCGTGCCCAGCGCGGCACCGAAGCGGGCCGGTGCGCGGCGGACCGTGACGCCGGGCTCGTAGCGGACGAGATCCTTGAGGTCGGTGACGAAGTGGTCCGCGATCTCCTCGGAATCGATCACCGTGACGGTGGCGGGCGCATTCTCGATCGAGAGCGGCGTGCGGGTGGCGGTGACGACGATCCGGTCGTCCTCCTGATCTGCGTGGCTTCTCTCTTCCTCGGTTTGCCCGACAGCCTGTGCATGAGCGATGCCCGGTATGACCGCAGCACCCAGCATCAGCGCGACACGTATATGATAGCCCCTCATTGCGTTCCCTTCTGCAAATGATTCTCGGTAGCATCCTCTATTGAGAGTCATTAGCAGGTGCAATGCTTTTCTCGGCTTGGATGGGGGACAGCCTGCCGCTAAGCGGGGAGAACCCCGGAAACATGCAGACTGCTCAATGGAGATTGCCCAGTGAAAGCGACCATCTGGCACAACCCCAAGTGCGGCACTTCGCGCAAGACGCTCGCCATTCTCGAGAACCTGAGCACGGTCGATCTGACGGTCGTGGAGTATCTGAAAGACCCGCCGAGCCGCGAAAAGCTGGCGGCGCTTTACGATTCGGCCGGTATCACGCCTGCCAAGGGCCTGCGGCTGCGCGGCACCGACGCCGAGGAGCGCGGGCTGCCCGATGCGGACGCCGACACGATCCTCGGTGCGATGGTCGCCGACCCGATCCTGATCGAGCGGCCGCTGGTCGAGACCGAGAAGGGCGCGCGCCTGTGCCGCCCGCAGGACAAGGTGCTCGAGATTCTGTAGCTTGCGGGCTCGCTAGCGCGAACTCCATCGGCCACAGGCTGCCCGGCCTAACGGATCAATCCTCCGCGCTCGCCATCAGCACCGCGTCGCTGTCGAGCCGGGTCCAGCCGATCGCCATCACCGCGAGGCAAAAGCCGATGATCGCGGCAAAGCCCAGCCAGTCGCTATGGCCGTAGAGCCAGACGCCCAGTGCGGGCGCGTAGATGTAGCTCGCGCCGTTGATGCTCGCGACCTTGCCAGAAACCTGCCCCTGCTCGGGCCGACTGACCGAGAGGGAGGCTCCGGCGGTGAAGCCGGGGCGGAATAGGCCGAAGCCGAGCGCTGCGATGGCGAAGCCCAGTGCGATGCCGTGCAGATCCTGCGCGGTGCCGAAGATGGTCGCTCCGATCACGCCGAGCACCATGCCCGAGAGCGTCGAGACACGCGGGCCGAGGTGCATCACGGGGATGATGCCCCATTGCGCCAGCAGCGTGGCAAAGGCGCCGACCATCAGGACGATGCTGACCGGGCCCGCGCCTGCCAGTGGATCGTCGCGCAGGCCCAGCCGGTCGAGCACGAGAAAGCCCGCGATGCCCAGCATCATTGCTTGGGCATGCCCGCCGAAGAGCCCCGCCAGCAGCCATGGCCGGATGCGCCGGTCGCTCCAGGCCAGAGGTGGTGCCTCTGCAGCCTCGGCCGTCAATTGCTGGCCGGGGCGGGGCGGGGACGTCTCGGCCTGCTCGTCTTCGTCGGTCGCGTGGCGCCCTGCGCCGCTTCCCCCATAGGGCGCGTCGTAGGCGATGCCCCGCGCGGCAAAGCGCGGCTCGTCGTTCGGGAGGCGCAGGCGTAGCGCGATGATCGCCACGGTGCCGATCAGCGCGAAGGCGAAGAACGGCCCGGTGAGCCCCGCCAGCGGGAAGATGAGCAGCGGGGCGAGCGCGGGGCCGATGACCGTGCCAAGCCCGAAGCTCGATGAAATCAGCGAAAGCGCCTGCGTGCGCTCGGCCCGCGGCGTGCGGCTGGCGACATAGGCCTGCACCGCCGGTGGCGCGGCCGAGCCGAGCAGGCCGTAGAGCGAGCGGCACAGCGCGAACAGCAGCAGCGTGACCAGCGCGGGCCAGACGCCCGCCAGGCCGATCCACAGCACCATTCCGCAAAGACTCATCGAGGCGACGAAGCCGGTCAGCCCGATCGCCATCATCGCCTTGCGCCCCCGCTTGTCCGAGCGGCGGGCCCAGAAGGGCGCGAAGATCACCCACAGCAGCGCGGACCAGCTATAGGCGAGGCTGATCCATACGTCCGCCACGCCCAGCGCGGTGCCGATCGAGGGCATGACCGATTGCATCGCCGTGTTGCCCGCGGCAGAAACCAGCACCACGGTGAACAGCAGCGCCATGCGCCCGCGCGGAATGCCCGGCGGCGCCACGATGTGCGCCGGTTCGCCCGGCTGCTGGTGATCCGGCGCGGTATCGGATGATGAGTCGGGGGCAGGGGGCATGGACGCGCGACGCTAGGCCGCGCGCCTGCCGCTGGCAATCGGTCCCGTCGGTCGGCCGATATTACTCGAAGGTCTCGCTCATCGTTTCGGCATCGGGCCCGGCCAGCTGCCGGTGAATCCCGGCGAGAACGCCGAGCATCAGCACGATATAGACCGCGTTGAGGATCGCGTTGAAAAACCCGGTTCCGAACACCGCGACGTCCGGTCCGGCGAGGCCGAAGACGAGCGCGACGATCAGGCCGATCACACCGCTGACCACGGCCAGTGCGATGATCAGCAGCAGATAGAAAACGAACAGCCGCACCGAATTGCCCTTGGTCAGGCGCCACGAACGGGCCAGAGCCGCGAAGGGATTGTAAACCTTGTCGATCGCGATGGCGGGGGCGAGCAGCGAGAACTTCACCGCCACGTAGATGAGGGCGACGAAGAGCAGGATCCCGACGATCACTGCCAGCGCCGTAATGTCGCTCGCGATCGCGCCGCCGAGCAGAATGCCCCCCACGATCCCGAAGCCGACATAGAGGATGATGGTTGCGGCCAGCGAGGTCAGCAGGCCGATTGCTCCGATACCGATCGCCTGACCGACCGTGGGCCGGTTCTCGTCCCGCAGCAGGGCGAGCAGCGCAAGCGTGCCGATGGTCTGCGCGATGGTCATCAGCACGATCATCCACCAGATGTCCGCGTACATCGCGGTAAACTGGTCGAGCACGGCTTGCGTGTCCGCCGGGTCCGCATCGAACTGCATCGAGGCCATCGCGTCCGGCATCAGCAGCATGAAGGCGAGATAGGGGAGGAAGAAGAAGACCCCCGCCACGATCGCAACCACGCCGAGATTGGCCTGGATCAGAGAGAGCGCGTCGGTCCACGCGCGATTCATGTCGAGTTTCATTGCCACCCCCAAGACTTGTGCGCTCTTGATAAGCGGGAGGGCATGCGCCACGCAAACGAAAATGCCCCAGCTCGACGATATTGATTGGCATGCCGAAACCCGGCCCGTGCCCTACCGCGAGGCGCTGTCCGCCATGCAGGCGCGCAACGCCGCGATCGAGGCGGGCGAGGCGCGCGAGCTGTTCTGGCTGCTCGAACATCCGCCGGTCTACACCGCTGGTACGAGCGCCGCGGCGAACGAACTGCTCGATCCGCGTTTCGAGGTGGTCGAGGCCGGGCGCGGCGGGCGTTACACCTATCACGGCCCGGGCCAGCGGGTGACTTACGCGATGCTTGATCTGCGCGAACGGGGGCGCGACGTGCGCCGCTTCGTCCATGGGATCGAGGGCTGGGCGGTCGCCGCGCTTGCGCGCTTCGGAGTGGAAAGCTGGACCGTGCCCGAGCGGGTAGGCATCTGGACCGCCGGGCCGGACGGGCGCGAAGCCAAGATCGGCGCCATCGGCGTGCGCGTGCGCAAATGGGTCACCATGCACGGTTTTGCAGTGAACCTTTCGCCCGATCTCTCCCACTTCACCGGCATCGTGCCTTGCGGGATCGACGAATTCGGCGTCACCAGCCTTGCGGACCTCGGCATCGATCTTGCGCCCGAAGCGTGGGATGAGGCATTGCGGGCCGAAGCCCCGGCCTTTTTGCAGGCGCTCGAACAACAGGACGCATGATGATCCGCAAATTCGCCCGTCGACCGGCTTTGGCCGCGCCCGCCATCGCCCTGCTTCTCGCCGCGTGCGGCGGGGGCGAGGATGCGCCTGCTGCCGACGATGCCGAAGATGCGGGGCCGCAGGGCGAGGTGCTGGGCGGCACGATCTCCGATGCGATGCTGCCGACCGCAACCGTCAAGTCGCAGTCGCCACAGCGGGGCGGCGACAGCGGGGATGGCGAAGACGAAGGCGAGGGCGACGAGGACTGACGCCGCCCCGCCGAACCGTCAGGCCGTGGCGGCCTGTTCTTCCTCCAGCGTCGGATAGTCGATGTAACCGGCCTCGCCGGGCAGATACCAGCTCTGCGGCACGTTGACGTTTTCCGCCAGCGGCGCACCCTTGGCGATCCGCGCGGGCAGATCGGGGTTGGAGATGAAGGGGCGCCCAAAGCTGATCGCGTCGGCCCGGCCGCTTTCCACGTCCCTGGCCGCCTCTTCGGGCGTGTAGTCGCTGTTGAGCACCAGCGGCCCCTTGTAGATGGCGCGGATATGCGCGTCCTGCTTGGGCACATCGGTGTTTCCGAAGGTGCCTTCGGGTCCCGGCTGGCGCAGTTCGAGAAAGGCGATTCCGCGATCCTGCGCGACCCTGGCCGCTGCGCCGAAGGTTTCCGCCGGATCGGGATCGTCGCACCCCTGCGTCTCTCCATTGGGCGACAGGCGCAGGCCCACCCTGTCCGCGCCCCACACGTCGATCAGCGCATCGAGCACTTCGCCCAGCAGACGCGCGCGGTTTTCCGCCGATCCGCCATACGCGTCTTCGCGCAGGTTGGTGGAGCGGCGCAGGAACTGGTCGATCAGGTAGCCATTCGCGCCGTGCAGCTGCACTCCGTCGAACCCTGCCTCCTTCGCGTTCTCGGCCGCCTTGCGGTAATCCTCGATCACGCGCTTGATCTCATCGACCGAAAGCGCCCGCGCCTGCTCGTAGTCCTTGCGGCCCGATGGGGTATGCGCATGACCCGGCGCGGTCGTCGCGCTGGCGGAGACGGGTGCCTCGCCGCCGAGGAAGTCCGGGTGGACCAGCCGCCCCATGTGCCACATCTGCAGCACGATTCGCCCGCCATCCTCGTGGACGCCATCGGTGATCTTTTTCCAGGCTTGCGTCTGCTCCTCGCTCCAGATGCCGGGCGCATTGGGCCAGCCGAGCCCCTCCACGCTGATGCCGGTCGCCTCGCTAATGATCAGCCCCGCGTTTGCCCGCTGGCGGTAATAGGTCTCCATCATCGCATTGGGCACGAAGCCCGGCGGGGTAGCCCGCCCGCGCGTCAACGGAGCCATCAGGATGCGATTGGGCGCGGTGATCGCTCCCAGGCGGAGCGGCTGGAACAAGGCGTCGTGCATCGGGTGTCTTCCTGTTTTTTGGTTGGCCGATCTGTGTCGAGGCGAGGTAGGGGGGCGCAATGGGCACGACAAGCGAGACCCGCGATAGATCGCCTTTGGGCTCGCAAAGCGGTTCTCGCGATGCGCGCCACGCCCCCGGTGCGATCCACTGGGCCGCGCTGTTCGCAGGCAATGTCGCGCTTGCGCTCGGCCCGTGGTCGGTCAGGCTGGCCGATAGCGGCCCGGTGGCGGCGGGCTTCTGGCGGCTGACGATCGCCCTGCCGCTGATCTGGCTGATCGCGCGGCGCGCGGGCGAGCCCGTGTTCGGCCTGCCGCGCCGCACCGCGCTGCTGGTGGGGCTGGGGGCGCTCGCCTTCGCCTTCGACCTCGCCAGCTGGCATATCGGGATCGAGCGCACGCGGTTGGGCAATGCGACGCTGTTCGGCAATGCGGGCAGCATCGTGCTGCTGTTCTGGGGAATCGTCGTCGCGCGGACCATGCCCGCCCGCGCGGAGTGGGTCGCGATCGTCCTGGCGCTCGGCGGAGCGGCGATCCTGATGGGGCGCAGCGCGGAAATCAGCGCGAGCACGCTGATCGGAGACCTGTTCTGCGTCACCGCCGGGTTTCTCTATGCGATCTACCTGCTGTGCCTGCAGGATGCGCGAAAGGGGCTGGGCGGCTGGGCGCTGCTAGTGCGGGTATGCCTTGTCGCCGCGCCCGTATTGCTGTGCGTCGCGTGGCTGCGCGGCGAGCCTATCTGGCCGCGCGACTGGACCCCGCTGGTGGTGCTCGCGGTCCTGAGCCAAGTGGTCGGGCAGGGCCTGCTGGTCTTCGCGCTGCGCGCCTTCCCGCCGATGATTATCGGCCTTGCCCTGCTGATGCAGCCCGCGGTTGCGGTCGCCTATGGCTTCCTCGCTTTCGGGGAGGCTCTGGCGGCGCTCGATCTTGTCGGCATGGCCATGGTCGGCGCGGCGCTGGCCGTGGCCCGCGCGCGCACCGGTTGACAGTCAGCTGCCTTCGCCCTCGGTCCGGCTGCAGAACAGGGCGAAGCGCGCTTCCACCTGTTCGAGATCGGGCCCGGCCAGATTGGACCGGGCTTGCCGCATCAACTGCTCCGCCTCGTCGCGCAGCACCTTGTGGCGGACCGGATCGGTGGTGGTCGTGGCGGCTCCCTCCAGCGTCTCGAACATGACCGTTGCCGCCGCCGGGCTGGTGGATACCCCGTTGCGAATCGTCCCGAAGCCGCGGGCGACATAATGCCGGAAATCGTCCGCCATGGGGCGCAAGGGGCGCCGCCCGTCCTCGTCGGGTTCGCCGATGGACCAGTTGAGATCGCGCTTGCCCAGCTCCGCCGTGGCCGCGCCGATCCAGTGCAGCGCGGAGATCGCGGTGAAGGGATCGTTGATGCCGGGCGAGAGTGCGCGAAGGCCGATCTCCACCAGCTCGTCGATCATGAAGTGCAGGTCTTGCGAGGGCGTGCGCGTCTCCCCCAGTGCCAGGCATTCGCGCACCTTCGCGTCCCACTCCTCGCCGGGAGGGGCGGACCAGTACGCGATGGCGACGCCCGGATGGACGAAATCGCCCGTCCGCACCGCCATCTGCAGTTCCGCCCCGCTGTTGCGGGCGACCTTGAGCAGCTGCTGCCAGTCGATCACCTGGATATAGCCCGAATGCCGCGCACGCACCGGCGTGCCTTCGCGGATATCGCCCTCGACCCGCGCCTTCATCGGCTCATCGAAGTTGTCCCGGATGGCGTGCAGCAGGCGCCGCCCGATTCCTTCCAGGACGGCGTTGATCCGGATCGAGGAGGGGACGTGGTTGAGAAAGTAGACCAGCACCATCACCGATATCGCCATCAGCACATAAGCGACCAGCAGCGAGATCTGCGGGACGAAGCCGGGGAAGGGGCTGCCTGTCGCCAGCGCATTCGCCTCGTCGGGCATGCGGACAGAGCGCAAAACGGTGATCGCGTAGACGAAGGTGCCGATGAAGGTCGCCAGGCTGATCTGGTTGCCGCGATCCTCCATGAAATTGGTTAACAGCCGGGGCCCGTAATTGCCGCTCGCGAAGGCAACTGCTGCGATAGTGATCGAGAACAGGGTGGAGGCGACGCCGATCATCGATCCGGCGATCACGGTCAGCATGTTGCTCGCCCCCTCGGGCCGGGCAGGCTGGAGCCAGTTCGCCTCGTTGATCCACTCCGCATACCCGGCCGTGTCGAGCCGGATCGTCAGGGCCGCCAGCACCAGCGCGCCGACCGCGAACATGGCGGGAAAGAACCAGTAGCTGGCGTTTACATCGCTCCACAGCTTGCGCAGATCGGCCATCATCCTCGCGAAAATCCCTTCTTCGCATCATGCCGTTAGGGACTGGCACCTGCGCTGTCTCGTCTCGAAACGCGCGTAATACCATTATCGGTCCTGCAATTGCACAAGCGCGCCGATCCTGCGATTGGCAGCGTTGCGGCGGGGCCGGGTTATCGCTTCGCCCGTGAAAGGACGTTCATGGCTGCCCCCATCACTGACAACACGGTCGTCAATCCGCCGCTGCCCGGCGGGGAAACCGCACTGGCCGACCAGCTGAGCACTATCGAGAACATCGTTTCCCTGACGACGCAGCAGTACACGCTCGGTTCGTTAATTTTGATGGTTAGCTACGGGGCGTGTTTCGCCTTCATCCTGTTCTTTCTGATGAGCACGCAGAACCTGGCTCCGCGCTATCGCCTGGTGCCGGTCCTCTCCGCCGTGGTGATGGCGACCGCCGGGCTCACCCTGCTGCAGGAATTCCACCTGTGGGGGGAAAGCTATGCCTTCGTGGACGGCCTCTACCGCCCGCTGACGCAGAACGAGACCTTCACCAACGCCTATCGCTACGGCAACTGGACGATCACCGTGCCGATCCTGCTCACGCAATTGGCGATCGCGATGGGCCTGCGGCAGAAGGACGTGCAGCGCCGATCGCTGCGGATGGCGGTTCCCGGCGTGCTGATGATCTGGGCGGGGCTTTACGGCCAGTTCGGTGCAATCGGCGATTTCTCGCACCTCAACCTGTGGGGCGTGGTCTCGTCGATCTTCTTCCTGTGGCTGATCCTCGAAGTGCGGCAGACCCTGATGGCGGGGATCAACAACACGCCCGATATCCTGAAGCCTTGGCCCAACAACCTGTGGTGGTTCTTCCTCGCGACCTGGGGCCTTTACCCGCTCGCCTACGCGCTGCCGCAGCTCGGCGCGACAGGCGAGGTCGTGATCGCGCGGCAGGCGATCTATGCGCTGGCCGATATCTCGACCAAGCTGATCTTCGGCATCATCCTCGCCCGGTTCGTGCTGCGCCGCAGCGCTTACGAGGGGTATATGCCCGCCGCCGAAGCGCTTGCCTCGGCACCCGACAAGCCCAATACGGGCGGACCGGGGCTGCGCCGGGCGCCCTGAGTTAAGGCTCGAAAGTTTTCGGATCGTCTCCCTGACGATACCACAAAGAAGGCCGGGGTGGTGGTTCGCCCCGGCCTTTTTATTTGGTCAGAATAGGAGCCCGCCAGCGGCAAGAACAATGGCGAGGACCGAAATCCCAATCGAGAGCCTGGCTAACCGGCGGGTCTCACGGGAACTGAGTTCATGCTGCGCAAGCTCGATTTGCTGGTTCATTTGCGATACCGATGGAGTAACTGAACCGAGAAAGTTCGATCGTGTCTCATGCAGTCGGACAATCAAAGTTTTGAGTTCGCGGTCACTCAACTCAAAGACATTGCTGCTCGCGAGCGAAGCATAGTCGAAGCTGTCACTATCTGCGCTGCTCAATCGATCTTCCCCAGATCGCCTTTTCCAATCGTGCCGCTGGCCATCTCCAGCATCCGGTCGAGGCTCTGTTTGGCCTTCATCCGCAGGCCTTCCTCGATCTCGATCTGCGGCTGGAGATCGCGCAGCGCAGTGTAGAGCTTTTCCAGCGTGTTGAGCGCCATGTAGGGGCAGATATTGCAGTTGCAGTTGCCGTCCGCGCCGGGCGCACCGATGAAATTCTTTTCAGGCAGCGCCTTTTCCATCTGGTGAATAATGTGCGGCTCGGTTGCCACGATCAGCGTGTCGCCGGGAAAGGTCTCGGCGAACTGGAGGATGCCGCTGGTCGAGCCGACATAGTCGGCGTGCTCGACGATTGCCGGCGGGCATTCGGGATGCGCGGCGATCGGCGCGCCGGGGTGCTGCGCCTTGAGCTTGAGCAGCTCGGTCTCGCTGAAAGCCTCGTGGACGATGCACACGCCCGGCCACAGCAGCATGTCGCGGCCGAACTTGCGGTTGAGATAGCCGCCGAGGTGCCGGTCCGGCCCGAAGATGATCGGCTGATCCTCCGGGATCTGTTCGAGGATCGTCTCGGCGCTGGAACTGGTCACGATCACGTCCGACAGGGCTTTCACCTCGGTCGAGCAGTTGATGTAGGTCAGCGCAATATGATCGGGGTGGGCTTCGCGGAAGGCCTTGAACTTTTCCGGCGGGCAGCTGTCTTCGAGGCTGCATCCCGCGTCCATGTCCGGCAGGACGACGATCTTCTCGGGGCTCAGGATCTTGGCCGTGTCGGCCATGAACTTCACGCCGCAAAAGGCGATCACGTCCGCGTCGGTCTCCGCCGCCATCTGCGACAGCTGGAGCGAGTCGCCCACGAAATCGGCGAGATCCTGGATTTCGGGCTTCTGGTAGTAGTGCGCCAGGATCACCGCATTGCGCTCCTTGCGAAGGCGGTCGATCTCGGCGAGCAGGTCGTCGCCGACGGGCGGACGGGATTGATCGGTCATGGTTATGGGGCCCCGGTCGTGTCTGTTGCGCATCGCATATAGGACGAACACGCGCTTTCGCGAGGGTGTTCCGCCTCGAACGCCAAGGGCCCCGGCCCACTACATCTCGAAACCGGGCGGGAGGAAGGCCTCCATCGGCCGTTCCGCGCCCGGCGTGCCCGCGATCACCGCCTCGGTGAAGGCAAAGCCAAGCGGGCTGTAGGCAAGCGCGAGCGAGGCGAGAAACACCCCGGCATAGATGCCCGTGCCCCACAGATAGGCCGGGTGAATACGGCCCTCGCGCCGCAGGTCCGCCGCCATGCCGATCAGCGGGAAGACGAAGGTGATCGCGATGTTGATGGTCCACGCGTTGGGGATCAACAGCGGCATCGGGAGGAGCCGCCCGAGGCCGGGCCCGGTCAGGATTGCCATGCTCACCAGCATCAGCCGCCGGTGCCAGCCCGTGTAGCGCTGCCGCCGCAAGGCCCAGAAAGCGAGGCCGCCGAAGCACAGGAGCAGCGAAAGGTTGCTGATCAGAAATTCGTTCACGTCGAAAAAGAACGGGCCGCCGGTGCGGCGCGCCACCACGATCATGATCGTGCAACCCGCCGCGACCATGGCGGGCACCCACAGGTAGGCGAGCTTGCCGAGGCGTCTGTGCAGGGCCCACTGTCTGGTGGAGGCGGTGAAGTGCTGCGCCAGGTACAGCGCGAGCCACCCCATGAAGATGACGGCATGCGTATGATAGGCCCAGGGCGACGCAAAGGTCGATCGCCCCATGGCCAGGTTGAGCGAGAAGCCCGCCACGATGACCGTCGTCATGACTACGGCCATGATTGTGAAAAAGCGAGTATTGCCACCGGCAATAGGGGCCGGAGGGGCGGCGAGTGTAGCCATCGTCGAAATCCCACACCTAAAACGTGCGACCGTTCGCGGGATTTACTGGGATAGCCAAATATCGGCAACGCCGTTGGTCGATCCGGACACAGCGTCGGGCGGAATTTACGCCCAGGGGCGGGGTCGTTCAGTCCGCCTTGGCGGGCGCGGTCCGGGTTGGCTGGACGACCGATTTTTGTGCGCCGTCGAGCGCGCCGCCCGAATCGCCGTCGAAGCTGACGTTCACGGTGATGTTGCGATAGCCCGCAGTGGCGAGCGGGACGGCGATGTTCTGCTGCACGGCCGCGCGCGCCGATGTTCGCGCCAGTTCCATCAGGGCGGGGCTGCGCGCGCTCTCGAGCGCCTCGCGCTCGGCGATCTGGGTGTTGTTGCGGCTGAGATCGTCCTCCGCATCGCGGGTGATCCAGATGCCTTCGCGCATATACTTCGCCCGTGCCTCGTCCAGATTGGGCTTGCTCAGTTCTAGCGCGGGCAGGCGCACATCCATCGTCTGCGTCTCCGCATTCCACGAAAGGCGCGAACGGTCCATCTTCGACAGGTCGACCGAATAGTCGACCCGGGCGGGGATCACCGCGACCTGACGGCTCTGCAGCGCACCGAAGAAGCGGCTGTCCTTGCTGGCGACGACCGGCGCGAACTCGGCGGTGAACACCACCAGCCGGTTCTGCTTCTGGAACGAGACGAGCGTGGTGCCGATCGGGTCGCCCATCCGGTTGGGCCCATAGGTGCGCCAGCCGATCCAGGCGAGCGCCGCGATCAGCAGGATTACCAGCAGCCAGGGCAGGAATTGCGGGCGTGCCTTGCGTGTCGTCATGTCGTCGTCACTCATCGGTTCGTCTCCGTCAAAGGGCGGCCCATCTGTCGTTCGAACGGTGGACCTGACCGCGGCGTTCCAGATCGATCAGGTGCGCATGGACCGACATTTGCGCGGCTTTTTCCAGCCGCGTGTCGAGGCCTTTATACATCAGCGGGATGAACTCGGGCAGACTCAGGGGTTCCTGGCCCAGGAACTTGAGGATCTGCCGCTCGCGCTGGCGGCGGTGACCGATCATCGACCGGACGAGCTTTTGCGGGCGTTCGACCGGCTTCCCGTGGGCCGGGTAATAGACGCGGTCGTCACGTTCGTAGAGCTTTTCGAGGCTGGCGAGATAATCGCCCATGTCGCCGTCGGGCGGCACGATCACGCTGGTCGACCAGCCCATCACATGATCGCCGGTGAACAGCGCGCCGCTTTCCTCCAGCGCGAAGCACAGGTGGTTGGAGGTGTGGCCGGGGGTCGCGACGGCACGCAAGGTCCACCCATCGCCTGACACGGCTTCTTCGTCTTCGAGAACCCGCACCGGCTCGTAGGTCGTATCGAAGGCCTCGTCGGCGCGCGGGCCGTTATCGGCGATGACCAGCTTGGCGCAGCCCATCACCGGCGCGCCGGTCGCTTCGGAAAGCGGCGCGGCGCCGGGGGAATGGTCGCGGTGGGTATGGGTGCACAGGATCATGGCGATCTTGGCATCTCCGGCCGCATTCATGATCGCCTGCAGGTGCTCGGCGTCGTCGGGTCCGGGGTCGATCACCGCACGGTCGGCACCCGCCCCGACGAGATAGGTTTGCGTCCCCGTAAAGGTGTAGGGGGAGGGGTTGGGAGCGAGCACGCGGGTAACCAGCGGCTCCGGCTTCTCGGGCGTGCCGGTGGGCCAGGGGCGGGGCGGAATTTCGACCATTGCCTTGCATATGGGGTCGCTACGGGCCCATGTCACGCGCGAGCAGGGAGAGAGAAGCGTCTTGAGCGAGCATATTCTGGTGATCGACGCGGGGACAACGTCGACCCGCGCCATGCTGTTCGACCGGGCCGGGGCGCCCGCCGGAAGCGCCCAGGCCGAGATCACGCAGCACTTCCCGAAGCCCGGCTGGGTCGAGCACGATCCGCAGGAAATCTGGCAGGCGAGCCTCAATTGCGCGCGGCGCGTGCTCGGCAATCGCAGCCCCGAAAGCATCGCCGCGATCGGCATCACCAACCAGCGCGAGACGGTGGTGGCGTGGGATCGCAATACGCTCGAGCCGCTGGCCCGCGCGATCGTGTGGCAGGACCGGCGCACCGCGCAGTCTTGTGCGAACCTGCGCGATGCGGGGCACGAAGAGGAGGTTCATCGGCAGACGGGCCTGCTGCTCGATCCCTATTTTTCGGCCACCAAGATGCGCTGGCTGCTTGAGAACGCCCCCGAGGTCGCCGCGGCGGCGGAGGAGGGCCGGCTCGCGTTCGGCACGGTCGAGAGCTGGCTCGTCGCGAAGCTTTCCGGCGGCGATCACATTAGCGATGCGAGCAATGCCAGCCGCACATTGCTGTTGCCGCTGGGCGAGGCGGGCTTCTCGGAAAGCCTGTGCGATCTGTTCGGCGTGCTCCATGGGGCGCTGCCCCGCGTGGTCGATACGCATGGCGAGCTCGCAACCTGCGATCCGGGCCTGTTCGGGCATCCGATTCCGATCTGCGGCCTTCTGGGCGATCAGCAGGCGGCGACCATCGGGCAGGGCTGCCTGGCCGAGGGCGAGACCAAGGCGACCTATGGCACGGGCGCCTTTATCCTCGCCAACCACGGCACCGAGATCCCCCGGTCCGAGCACCGCCTGCTCTCCACCGTGCTGATGCAGCGCGGGGGCAAGCGGACCTATGCGATCGAGGGGTCGGTGTTCGTCGCGGGAAGCCTGATCCAGTGGTTGCGCGATTCGCTGGGGCTGATTTCGGACGCCCGCGAGACCGAGGCACTGGCACGCTCGGTCGAAAGCTCGGGCGAGGTGGTCATCGTGCCCGCGCTCGCGGGGCTCGGCGCACCCCACTGGCGGGCCGAGGCGCGCGGGCTGATCGCCGGGCTGAGCTTCGCCAGCGGCAAGGCAGAGATCGTGCGCGCCGCGCTCGAATCGATTGCCTGCCAGACGCACGATCTGGCGACAGCCTTCGCCGCCGACGGGGCGAAGTGGGAAAGCCTCAGGATCGATGGCGGGATGAGCGCGAACGACTGGCTGGCACAGGACATTGCCGATATTCTGGGCCTGGCGGTCGAACGCCCGCGCTTTGTCGAAACGACCTCGCTCGGCGCGGCGATTGCCGCCGCCACCGGAGTCGGCTGGTACGTGGACCTGCCCGAAGCTGCCGAGGCCATGCGCGGCACGGTCGATCGGTTCGAGCCACAAATGGCGCCCGATGTTCGCACCGAGCGGCTTCAGCGTTGGGAAAAGGCGCTCGCGGCAGCCTGAGGCCCGATCAGCCTTGCGCGAAGTGTCGATCCAGCCGCTCGTGGATCGAGCCGATCGAAGGCGGCGATGCCCTGCGCTTGGCGCGATATTCGCGGTCCAGCCGCGCGACCCGGGCATGCAGGCGCTGGGTTTCCGCGACGAGGCTCTGGGTTGCCAGATCGAGCAGGTCCATCATTTCCGCGCTTGGCGCACGGTCGGGCGGCAGGTGCGTATGGCGTTCCCACTGCTGGTCGCTCATCTGCCCCGCCAGAAAGGCGCGCTGGTTGAGCAGCCAGGCGAGCACATGCATGATGCGGGTGGTCGTCTTCAGGCCTTCGCATTCGAGAGCGCGGCGCAGCGGCAGTTCGACCGGCATCAGCTCGCTGACCGCTGGCGCGAAAGCGGCGCGCACTTCATCCGCGAGCACGTTGGCCTCGCAGTAAAGCTCTTCGACGATCAGCGCGGTGATATCGACCGGGTCCCTCATGGCGGTCACCCGCTAAGCCATTCGGTTCCTTGCGATAAGCGGCTCGGTGCCGGTGTCCCGCGAAGGGGCGGGTCGCACGCATCTGTGCATATGTGGCGCGGAGGCCTCGCGCGCTGCGAACGGCAGGCCGATCTAGCGCGCAAGCCGGTTGGGGGCGCTTTCCACAATCACGCGATGATATCGGGGATCAGCTCGTCCTCGATCGCCGCCATCCGGTCTCGCAGATGCAGCTTGCGCTTCTTCAGCCGGGCGATCTGCAACTGGTCGGGCGCGTCCATCGCCGACAGCGCATCGATCGCGGCGTCGAGATCGCGATGCTCGATCCGCAATTGCTCGAGCCGCTTGCGCAGTTCCGCTTCGGTCACGCTATCGGTTCCCCGTACAAACCCATGCACCAGACACGATCCGACGCGGCGTCGCCATTACTGATCGCGAAAGCCTCATATCACCCCTTCGCAGGAATGCGATTCTATGGTTCATTCCTCTCAGCGGTGGCCCGTGGGGCCGACTCGTCCCCTATGGTGTCCCCGCACTGCCCGCATCCCCCGCGGGCGGCTTCGACACGAAAGAGGAGAAGAGGCCCATGAACGCTTCGCATATCACCGCCCTCCAGACCAAGCATGCCACGCTCGACGCGGCGATTGCCGAGGAAATGCGCAAGGCGGCGCCTGATGATGCGACATTGCGAAGCCTCAAGAAGCAGAAGCTGCGCCTCAAGGAGGAGATGGCGAGCGGCTGAGCCCGCCGTTCGTAACGAGCGCTTTCGCCCCCGGCGCATCCCAAACAGCAAAGGCATTTCCCCTGCGCACCGCAATGAGCTAACCCGCATTCCATGAGTGCGACGGTAGCGGCCCGGAAAATCCTGACCGGCCTTCACGAGTTGATGGCCACGCGCCTTTCGGCGCAGGACAAGCTCGACCGCACTGTCGAAATCGTGGGCGAGTCGCTCGATAGCGAGGTCTGCTCGATCTACCTCCTGCGCGGGGGAATGCTGGAGCTGTCCGCAACGCGCGGGCTCAACCAGTCGGCGGTCCACGTCACCCGCATGGCGGTGGGCGAGGGGCTGACCGGCACGCTCGTCGCTCATGGGGAAACGCTCAACCTCGCCCAGGCCAAGGCGCACCCGGACTTCCAGTACCGCCCGGAAACGGGCGAGGAGAAGTTCTCGAGCTTCGCGGGCGTGCCGATCGTCTATCGCGAGCGCGCGGTGGGCGCGCTCAACGTCCAGCATGTCGATCCGCGCCGCTATGAGGAAGTCGAGATCGAGGCGCTGCAGACCACCGCGATGGTGCTGAGCGAACTGATCGTGAATGCCGGGCTGATCGACGAGCGATCGGCGGATGAAGCCGCGCCCGAGCGCAGCGGCCCCGCGCAGCTGACCGGCCTCACGCTGGTGAAGGGGCTGGCGAGTGGTTCGGCCGTCTTCCACCAGCCGCGCGTCACCATCGACAAGGTCGTGGCCGAGGACACCGAATTCGAGCGCCAGCGGGTCTATCGCGCGTTCGAGCGGATGCGCGACCAGATCGACCAGATGGCGCAGCAGGCGGAGTTCGGCGCCGGGGGCGAACACGAGGAAGTGCTCGCCGCCTACAAGGCCTTCGCCTACGACGAGGGCTGGAGCCGCCGGATCAACGAGGCGATCGACGCAGGCCTCACCGCCGAGGCCGCGATCGAGCGCGTCCAGCAACGTACCCGCATGCGCATGCGCGAGATCGACGATCCGCTGCTGGCGGACCGGATGCACGATCTGGAGGACCTGTCGAACCGCCTGTTGCGGATCGTTTCGGGCCAGATGGGGACCGCGGCGACCTCGGGCCTGAAGAAGGACGCGATTCTGATCGCCCGCAATCTGGGCCCCGCAGAACTGCTCGAATACGACCGGCGGCGCCTGAAGGGCGTGATCCTGGAGGAAGGATCGCTCACCAGCCATGTGGTCATCGTGGCGCGCGCGATGGGCATTCCCGTGCTCGGCCGGGTGCGGGGCCTGCGCGGTGTGATCGGCGAGGGCGACGATGTGTTGCTCGATAGCGATGCCGGGCTCGCCCATGTTCGCCCGCAGAGCTCGGTCGTCGATGCGTTCGAGGCCCGCTTCGCCAAGTCGAGGGAACGCCGCGCCGCCTATGCCGAACTGCGCGATGTCGAGCCGTTCACACGCTGCGGCACCCGCATCCAGGTGATGATGAATGCAGGCCTGCGCGACGACCTGACCACGCTCTCGCTGGTCGGCGCGGACGGGATCGGGCTGTTCCGCACCGAATTCCAGTTCCTCGTTTCCGCCACGCTCCCGCAGCGCGAGAAGCAGACGCGGTTCTACAAGGATGTGCTGGAAGCCGCGGGCGAGAAGCCCGTCGTGTTCCGCACGGTCGATATCGGCGGCGACAAGGCGGTACCCTATCTTTCCAGCGACAACGGTATGGCCGACGAAAACCCTGCGATGGGCTGGCGCGCGCTGCGCCTCGCGCTCGAACGCGACGGGTTGTTCAAGGCACAGGCGCGCGCGCTGATCGAGGCCGCCGGAGGGCGCACGCTGAGGGTCATGTTCCCGATGATCTCCGAACCGTGGGAATTCGACGCCGCGCGGGCCGTGTTCGAGGAGCAGCAGGATTTCCTGCGCACCCGCAAGCGGATAATGCTGCCCGAAACGATCGAATATGGCGCGATGATAGAGGTGCCCGCGCTGGTCGAGGTGCTCGATCTGCTGCTGCCGAAAGTCGCCTTCCTGTCGGTCGGCACCAATGATCTCACCCAGTTCCTGTTTGCCGCCGACCGCGCCAACCCCAAGCTTGCCGCCCGCTACGACTGGCTTTCCCCGGCAATCCTGCGCTTCCTCAAGCGGGTCGTCGATGCGACCACGGGGCATCAGGTCCGGCTCGGGCTGTGCGGAGAGATGGCGGGCCGACGGCTCGAGGCGCTGGCGCTGCTCGGCCTGGGCTATCGCCGCCTGTCGATCACGCCGGTCTCGGTCGGGCCGATCAAGGAACTGATCCGCCAGATCGACCTGGCGGCCATCGGCGCCTTCATGAGCCAGCTGATCGCCCACCCGCCTGCGCACACGCGCGCCGCGATCGCCCAGTGGGCACAGGATCGCGACATCGAGGTGGACTGATCCTTTCGCAGGCCGCCAAAACCGGCCGGGCGAAAAAGGCTGGAATTCTCGCGCCCCGGGCGTTGGCTTCGCCGGCGAAGCTCGTTAAACCGTGGCCTCCTGCAGCGGGGGCCTTAAGGATAGGTCATGTCGGACGACGAAGCCGGATTTGAGTTGAACAGCGACGAGCCGACCGCGCCGGGCGAGCGCCTGCGCGCCGCGCGCGAGGCGAAGGGCATGTCGATCGCCGATGTCAGCGCGGAAACCCGCATTCCCAAACGGCACCTGGAAAGCATCGAGGATGGCGATTTCGCCGTCCTTCCCGGCCGCACCTACGCGGTCGGGTTCTCGCGCAGCTATGCGCGGGCGGTCGGCCTCAACGACGAGGAGATCGTCAACGAGGTTCGCGAACAGCTGGGCATCGAAGACCCTTCGGAGCGGCTGCGCGACGGCACGATGCAGACCGAAGACCCGACCCGGCTGCCCTCGCGCGGGCTGGTGTTCGGCTCGATCATCGCCGCAATCGTGCTGCTGCTGGGGCTGTTCGCCTTCTCGCGCACCTTCTTCGATCCCGAGGGCGAGCCTGACTCGCTGCTCGCCGCCGAGGAAGAGCGCTCTCTGGCCGAACAGGAAGCCCAGGCCGCCGCGACCCGCAGCGCGAGCCAGCGGCCTGTCGCGGACGGCCCGGTCGTGTTCACCTCGACCGAGGATGGCATGTGGGTGCGTTTCTACGATGGCGACGAATCCAACGTGCTGATGGAAAGCCTGATGGGCGAGGGTGAGAGCTACACGATTCCCGATACCGCGCGCGATCCGCAGCTGCGCACGGGGCGGCCCGATGCCTTCGCGATCACCATCGGCGGGAAGAGCGTGCCGCGGCTTGCGCAGGACGACACGGTGGTCAGCGATGTGGAGGTCAGCGCCGAAGCGCTGCTCGCGCGTGACGGGGTGGGCCTGCCGGGCGAGACGGACAGCGCCGGTGACGGATCGCGCTGAGGCGCGGGACGGAAATGAGGATCGGCGATGGTTCAGCCGCTGTTCGTGACGGGCGGCTCACCATCGCAAGGCGAAATCGAAGGACGAGGGAGACGATGATCTTGTTGAAGACCCCCGCGAAACCCCGCGCGGTACTGATCGGTGCCATTGCCGGCCTGCTGATGACCTCCGGCGCGCCCGCGCTGGCGCAGGACAACGAGCAGGCGCGCATCCGCAAGCTGGAGGCAGAGGTCCGCGCGCTTCAGCGGCGCGTCTTCCCCGGCGGTGACGGACGCTATTTCGAGCCCGAAATCTCCGCACCGAACGACGGCACCCCGCGCAGCACGACGCAGACGACTGCGGTGACCGATATTCTCGCCCGGCTCGATGCGCTCGAAGCCTCGATTCAGACCCTCACCGGGCAGGTCGAGATGGCGAGCAATACCCAGCAGGGCATCGAACAGCGCCTCGCCGCGCTCGAAGCGGGCGCCGCCGCGCCCCGCACCGCCTCGACCCAGCCAAGTTCGCTGCTTCCGGGCAGCTCCGGCACCTCGCAGCCGCGCGCCACCACTCCCACGCCGACGCCTGCGCAGAGCACGGGGCCGAGCGCGGAACGGCTCGCCGCCGTGCAGGCGATTACCAAGCCGCAGACCGACGATCCGGGCGACGACGACTATTCCTACGGCTTCCGCCTGTGGGAGGCCGAGTTCTATCCCGAAGCCCAGCAGGCGCTGGCCGCCTTCGTCGAGAAATACCCGAACCACTGGCGTACCACCTATGGCCGCAACCTGCTTGGCCGCGCCTTCCTCGATAACGGGCAGGCGCGCGAGGCCGCGCCGTGGTTCCTCCAGAACTACCAGGCGGATAACGATGCGGCGCGCGCGCCCGACAGCCTGCTCTACCTGGCCGAGGCGATGATCCAGCTGGGCGATACGGACCGCGCATGCATTGCGCTGGCCGAATTCAGCGAGACCTATCCCGCGATCGCGGCCGGTCGTCTGAGCGACCAGTACGAGTCCAACCGGCGCAAGGTGCAGTGCTCGGGCTGAGTCCATGCCCGAGGATGCGCTGATCGAGCGTTTCCGGGCCGACCTGGCGCGGGTCTGGCCCGAGGATATCGGGCTGTCCGATGGCAAGCTGGGTATCGCCGTATCGGGCGGGCCGGACAGCCTGGCGCTGCTGTTGCTCGCCCACGCCGCGATGCCGGGGCGCGTCCATGCCGCGACCGTCGATCACGCGCTGCGGGCGGCGAGCGCGGATGAAGCCGCTTTCGTCGCCGCGATCTGCCGCGATCTCGGCATCCCGCACGAAACGCTGAAGGTGCGCGTCGAGGACGGCAACCTGCAGGCGCAGGCGCGCGAGGCGCGTTACGAAGCGCTGGGTTCGTTCTTCGCGAGCCAGCGGATCGGTGTGTTCGCGACCGCGCATCATGCGGACGACCAGGCCGAGACCCTGCTGATGCGGCTCAACCGGGGGAGCGGCCTTTCCGGCCTTGCAGGCGTGCGACCCCATACCGTGCTGCTGACGATGGGCGTGCCCGCCGAGATGTCGGTCATCCGCCCCTTGCTCGACTGGCGGCGGAGCGTGTTGCACGCGATCGTCGCGCAGGCCGGGATCGAGCCTGTCAGCGATCCGAGCAATACCGACGATGCCTTCGACCGCGCGCGGATCCGCAAGCAAATAGCGGATTCGGACTGGCTCGATCCGCTGGCGATGGCACGCTCGGCCCGTCACCTCGCCGAGGCCGAGTTCGCGGTGGAGGATCGTGTTGCGGGGGTGATCCATCGGCTGATCTGGCAGGACGGCGCCTGCCACTTCCTCTTCGGCTATCCGCGTCTGATCGAGATCGGCGTGGTCGAACACATCCTCGCGCGAATGGGGGCGGAGGGGGTTCGCAAGTCCGAAATCGCCCGCATGCTCGATCGGTTGAGGGCGAAGGAGAACGCCTCGCTCGGCGGGGTGCTGGCGCGGCGGGCCATGGTGAGGACCGGCCCCAATACCACCAGCGACTGCATCCGGTTCGAGAAGGAACCCGCGCGCAAGACCTGACCGGCGCGGGTGCTTACAGGATCGGTTCGCCCATCTTCAGTGTTTCGCCGCGCGTGATGATCACCTTGTCCCCCTTGCTGGCGACCGCGAACACCTTGGCCGCGAACTCGACGGGGAGGCCGATGCAACCGTGGCTGGCATAGCCGTTTTCGACCTGCGAACCGTGCAGCGCGACGCCATCCTTGGTCAGGAACATCGAAAAAGGCATCGGCGCGTTGTTGTACTTCTCCGACACGTTGTGCCGCATCTTGTAGCGGATCGGGAAGGTGCCGAGCGGGGTCGGGTATTCCTGCGTGCCGAGCAGCACCGCGGCCGCGCCGATCTCGTAGCCGCCGCGGAAGACCGAGATCACCCGCGCATCGAGATCGACAGTCATCACGATCGGCCCCGGCGGCACGCCATCGGTGTCCCAGTGCCATTCGCCGTAGCGGATCGGGCCGGAGATCGGGAGGACGCGCTTGACCACCATCGGTTCGGCGCGTGCGGGCGAGGAGCGGGTGGCGGTGCGCGGCGTGCGGCCGCGGGCATCGTAAACGGTCTCGCCGTCGCCTGCTTCGGCGATGGGGGCTCGCGCGCCCGGCTCGGCTTCGTCTTCGGCTTCGACCGTCTCGTCGGTCAGGGCGGGCTCGGCTTCGGTTTCGTCTTCGAGGGGATCGGTCTCGATCTGCGGCGGAGCGGCGTTGCCGATCTTTGCTGGGTCGACGGGAATCGCGTCCTCGATGTCGGGCGCGATCGCCACGGTTTCGGCTCCGCCCGTGCGATCGAGCAAGCGCGCGGCGATCGACGCACCGCCGAACAGCAGCACGGTCGCCAGAGTGGCACCACCGATCCAGAGAAGAGCCTTGCTCATATGAATGCCTTCATGCCTCGCGCGCGCGGTAAATCCCAGCACGCGGGGCCTTCGCGTCCCTTCGGGAGACGGTATAGCGGGCAAAGGTTAACGCCGATAAATGGCGCCTAGTTGCGGACGACGCTGACGTGCTTCTCGCACAATTCGACCAGGCCGAAGCTGGTCAGGAAGCTGACATCGGCGGCGTCCCGCCCGACGCCGATCTTCACGATCTCGTCCGGGCTCGCCATCCCGGTCGCATCGACCAGCTGCCAGGTGCCGCCATCTTCGCTCGCCGGGTCGTCGAGGAAGACCTCGGCGACCGCATGGAAATCCTGTGGGCTGACATCGGGCCCGTAGGCGGCGACATAGCGCGCCGGAATGGCGCTGGCGCGGGCGAGCGTGACGACCATGTGGGCGAAATCGCGGCAGATGCCGCGCCGCTCGACGAAGCTGTCGAGCGCGGTGGTATGCGCGTCCGAGCTACCGGGCGCATAGGTGAATTTCCTGGCGACCCAGTCGTGAATGGCGGCGATACGCTCTCCCCCCGAAGTGCCGGCGAACCTGTCTTCGACGAAGCTCTGGAACCTGTCGGCCGGGCAGAAGGCGGAATCGAACAGATACTGGACGGGCGCAGCGGGCATCCGGTGCGGCGGCATCTGCTCCAGCGCCGCCAGATCGGCCACCTGCCGCCGTATTTCGACCCGCGCCTCGTGAGCCACCTCGAACCGGCCATCGACGCGGGTCCAGATCCTCTCGCCGATGTCCTCCTGCGCGGGGATGCGGGCGAAGTGATCGCTTGGCGTCAGGTCGGTGCGGTTGTGCAGAAGTCCCTGCTCGGGCAGGTCGGCTGCCTCGAACTGGAGCAGTACGTCGGTCGGCCGGTCGGCGGTGAAGACGAAGCGGGACTGGATCGAGATGGCCATCACCGCACAAACGCTGTTGGGGCGCATGGGGCCCCGAGCAAGCAAATGTTTTATCCGATGACGCCGAACAGGTCGTGCGCGTCGGCATCCTCGACCGTGACATTGACGATGTCTCCGGCGGCAAGGCTGGCGGGGACGTTGCGCAGGAAGACCTCGCCGTCGATCTCGGGCGCGTCGGCCTGGCTGCGCCCGGTCGCGCCGATATCGCCATCCTCGTCGGGCTCGCCGACCTCGTCGATGATGACGGGCAGCGTGCGACCGACCTTGGCCTGCAGTTTCGCGGCGCTGATCCGCGCGGTCACTTCCATGATCCGGGCGTAGCGTTCTTCGGTGACGTCGGCGGGCACCGGATCGGGCAGGGCATTGGCCGCCGCGCCCTCGACCGGTTCGAAGCGGAATGCGCCCACACGGTCCAGCTGTGCTTCCTCCAGCCAGTCGAGCAGGTACTGGAAGTCTTCTTCGGTTTCGCCGGGGAAGCCCACCACGAAGCTCGAACGGACCGCGATGTCGGGGCAGATGTCGCGCCAGCTTTTGAGCCGTTCGAGCACCTTGGCCTCGTTCGCCGGGCGCTTCATGCGCTTCAGCACCGACGGAGCGGCGTGCTGGAAGGGAATGTCGAGATAGGGCGTCAGCAGCCCTTCGGCCATCAGCGGGATGACCTGGTCGACATGCGGGTAGGGGTAGACATAGTGCAGCCGCACCCACGGCGGCGTGCCCTGATCGGTGCGCAGCTGGCCGAGCTCGCGTGCCAGATCGGTCATGTGCGCGCGGACTTCGCGGCCGTGCCACTCGCGCGGCTCGTGCCGGGTGTCGACGCCATAGGCCGAGGTGTCCTGGCTGATGACCAGCAGTTCCTTCGTGCCCGCCGCGACCAGCTTTTCCGCCTCGCGCAGCACCGCGTCGATCCGGCGGCTGGCGAGCTTGCCGCGCAGTTGCGGGATGATGCAGAAGGCGCAGGAGTGGTTGCAGCCCTCCGAAATCTTGAGATAGCCGTAGTGGCGCGGGGTGAGCTTGATGCCTGCATCGTCGGGCACCGCCTGCGGGATCAGGTCCACGTAGGGCCCCTGGCTCGGCGGGGCGTGGGTGTGGACCGCCTCCACCACCTGCTCGTACTGGTGCGCGCCGGTGACCGCTAGCACTTGCGGATGCGCCGCGCGGATCGCATCCGCCTCGTCCCCCATGCAGCCGGTCACGATCACGCGGCCATTCTCGGCAATAGCTTCGCCGATTGCCTGCAGGCTCTCCTCCTTGGCGGAGTCGAGAAAGCCGCAGGTGTTGACGAGCACGATGTCCGCACCCGCATAGTCCGGGCTCATCGTGTAGCCGTCCGCCCGCAGGCGCGTGAGGATGCGCTCGCTATCGACGAGCGCCTTGGGGCAGCCGAGGCTGACCATGCCGACCTTCTTGGGGTCGGGGATCGAGGTGGTGGTTGCTGTCATGATTGGTCGCGCCCTCTACACCCAAGCGCGGTGATAGGCTAGCGTCTGCCGCATCCAGGGATTGCGGGTGGGGTGACGACGCATGGTGACCATGTCTTTCTGGGCGATACTGGCCGCGGCGGTCGCCTTTTTCGCGGTCGGCGCGCTTTGGTACGGCGTCCTGTTCGCCAAACCGTGGCAGCGTGCCGCAGGGATGAGCGACGAGGCGGTGCGGAGCGGCAGCATGCCGCTCATCTTCGGCCTGACCTTCCTGTTCGAGATGCTGATCGCGCTGGTGCTGGCGCATCAGTTCGCGATTACGGGTGCGAGCGACCGGGCGATCATGATGATTGCGACCGGCTTCGGGGCCTTCGTGATGACGCCCGCAATCGGGATCAACTATCTCTATCAGCGCAAGCCGCTGGCGCTGTTCCTGATCGACGGGGGCCACTTCATCCTCGGGATGACGGCGATGGGCGCGGTTTTCACGCTGTTCAACTAAGCGGAGTGTCCGCGGCGCTTTGGCTTTTCCTCAGGCGTTGCGGGCTTCCTGCTGCTTGGCGCGGCCATTGCCGCTGCCATCGCCCTTGTCCTCGCCCTCGATGGTCGGGACGATCTCGACCACAATGTCGCCCGGGCGCAGGTTCTGGCATTCCTCTTCCCAGAAGCCCAGCGCCTCGCCATTGCGGTAGACGCGCAGGCCCCGCCCGCCCGTCTTGAGTTCGCTGATCGCGCAGCCGCATTCCTCTGCGGTGACCGGGCGTTCGACCAGCTGGACCCGGCCCGAGATGGAGGCGAGATCCGCCAGATAATCGGCGATATGCGCGCCCTTCACGCTGCCCGCCAGCAGCAGCCCGGTGAAGTGGACCGGGTTGATGACATTGTTGGCGCCCGCCTGCCGGGCGATGCTTTCATTATCCAGCGCGCGGACCACGACGCTGATCGGCACGGCCGGTGCGAGCGCGCGCACGGTCAGAACGATAAGGATCGAGGTATCGTCGCGGCCGGCGGAGACGAGCACGCTCTGCGCGCGGTCGATCCGCACGGCCTTGAGCGTTTCGTCGCGCGTCGCGTCCGCGGCCATGATGTTGCAGCCCAGCGCCTCTGCCTCGGCCAGGCGTTCCTCGCTCGGGTCGATGACCACGATGCAGTGCGGGTCGGTTCCGCGCTCGATCAGCTCGTTGACCGATTCCGAGCCCGAGACGCCGTAACCCAGCACGACCACATGGTCGGACAATTGCTCCTGGATGCGGTTCATGCGGAATTTCTCCCAGCTGCGCTGAATGAGGAAGTTGTAGGCGGTGCCCACGAAAATGAAGAGCACGGCGAAGCGGACCGGGGTAACGATCACCGCCTCCACCAGCCGCGCGCGATCGGTGATCGGCGCGATGTCGCCGAACCCGGTCGTGGTGATCGAGATCATGGTGAAATAGACCACGTCGAGGAAGCTGACCTCGCCGTCGAGATTGTCGACCAGCCCGTCGCGATCCCACCAGTGGATCATCACGACGAGGAAGATGAGGCCGAGCGCGAGGCCGAGCCGGATCGACAGGTCGCCCCATACCGGCACCTTGAGCGCGCGGCGCAGGGGCTGGAACTTGGGCCCGCGCACATCGCGCATGCTCGCGCCCGAGCCGACCTTCTCGACCTGCTGCTTCGGGCGGCTCATGACGGGAAATTGCTCATCGGGACAGACCGATTAGCGGTGCGGGCGGGACGCCGCAACACGGCGCTTACGCCGGGCGTCTAACCATAGCGTTCGCCCAGCTCGCCGAGCGAGGAATGGTGCGTGAGGTCGAGCTGGAGCGGGGTGACGGAAATGTAGCTTTCGTCGATCGCCTCCAGATCGGTGCCGTGGTCCAGCGTGTGCTCGATCGCCTGCAGGCCGAACCAGAAATACTGGAAGCCGCGCGGGTCGCGCCCTTCGACCACGGTGCCGCGCGAATAGTCGTGGAAGCCCTGCCGCACCGCCCGGATGCCCTTGATCGCATCGGCGGGCAGGGCGGGGAAGTTGACATTGACCAGCGTGCGCTTGGGCAGGGGCGCGTCGAGTAGGGGGCCGAGCACCTTCGCCCCCCAGCTGCGCGCGGCCTCGAACGTATCGTCGGTCGCCGCCCCGTCCTTGTTCGTCACCTGGCTCAGCGCGATCGAGCGGACGCCTGCCAGCGCGCCCTCGATTGCGGCGGACACGGTCCCCGAATAGGTGATGTCGTCGGCCAGGTTGGCGCCGCGATTGACGCCCGAGAGGATCACGTCGGGCTCGCCATCGATCACCCGGCGCATGCCCATCGTCACCGCATCGGTCGGCGTGCCGGTGACCGAGAAGCGCCGCTCGCCATGCTGGCGCAGGCGCACGGGCCGCGTGAGCGTGAGCGCGTGGCCCATGCCCGACTGTTCCTCGTCCGGTGCACAGACCCAGATATCGTCGGAGAACTGCCGCGCGATGTCCTCCAGCACTTCGAGGCCGGGGGCGTGGATGCCGTCGTCATTGGTGAGGAGGATTTTCATATTGCTATCTTCCCAATCCCGTCATGCTGAACTCGTTTCAGCATCCAGCTTTCCTTCTTTCCGGACGTCCGCCCTGCTGAGACATGGACCCTGAAACAAGTTCAGGGTGACGAAGAGGATCATTCCGGGCTGAGTTTCGTCAGCCCGCCCATATAGGGATGCAGCGCCTCGGGCACGTCGACCGAGCCATCGGCCTGCTGATAGTTCTCCAGCACCGCGACCAGCGTACGCCCGACCGCGAGCCCCGATCCGTTGAGCGTGTGGACGAACTCGGTCTTCTTCTCGCCCGCTTCGGGCCGATAGCGCGCGCTCATCCGCCGCGCCTGGAAGTCGCCGGTGTTGGAACAGCTCGAAATCTCGCGGTAGGCGCCCTGTCCGGGGAGCCAGACCTCGAGGTCGTAGGTCTTGCGCGCGCCGAAGCCCATGTCGCCGGTACACAGCAGCATCTTGCGGTAGGGCAGGCCGAGCGCCTGGAGCACGCCCTCTGCGCATTGCGTCATCCGCTCATGCTCGGCCTCGCTGTCCTCGGGCCGGACGATGGAGACAAGCTCCACCTTCTCGAACTGGTGCTGGCGGATGAAGCCGCGCGTATCCTTGCCCGCCGCGCCCGCTTCGGATCTGAAGCACTGCGTCAGCGCGGTCATCCGCAGCGGCAGGTCGGCTTCCTCCATGATCTTGCCGCGCACCGCATTGGTCAGGCTGACCTCGGCGGTCGGGATCAGCCAGCGACCGTCGGTGGTATGGAACAGGTCGTCCGCGAACTTGGGCAGCTGGCCCGTGCCGAATACCGCATCGTCGCGCACCAGCAGCGGCGGATTGCATTCGAGATAGCCGTTCTCGGTCACTTGCCGGTCGAGCATGAACTGGCCGAGCGCGCGGTGCAGCCGCGCGATCTGCCCACGCAGGAAGGTGAAGCGGGCACCCGCGATGTCCGCGCCGATCTCGAAATCGAGGCCGAGGATCGGCCCGATATCGGCATGCTCGCGCGGCTCGAAGTCGAACGCGCGCTTCTCGCCCCAGGTCGCGATCTCGACATTTTCTTCTTCGCCCGCGCCCTCGGGCACGTCGTCGGCGGGGATGTTCGGGATCCCTGCGAGCAGCTCGTCCAGCTCGCCGCCGAGCTCGCGCGCCTGCTGTTCGAGCCGGGGGAGGGTGGTCGCCTTCAACTCGCTCACTTCCGCCTTCAGCCGGTCGGCTTCCCCGGTGTCGCCCTTGCCCATCGCCTGCCCGATCGCTTTCGAGGCGGCGTTGCGGCGGTTCTGCGCCTCCTGAAGCTCTGTCAGGACGGCGCGGCGGCGCGTGTCGAGGTCGAGAACTCGGGCGGAAACCGGTTCGGCCCCGCGGCGGGCGAGCCCGGCATCGAAGGCATCGGGTTCGCTACGGATCGTGGCAATGTCGTGCATGGCTCGAGCCTATGCCGAGCGTGCGAATGCTTGGCCAGTGGCAAGTTTGGCACAAACTCGGGGCCGGCCCGTTGGGCGCTTGGTCGCATGACGCAAACGCAGCAGGGCGAAGACATGATGACAATGGAAGCGGCCCCCCGGCGCACACCGTTCGTCGATATCGCCCAAGCGGCGATCGGCGCGGGGCAGAAGCTCGGCCTGATCGCGCGTTCGCGGCTCGAAAAGGCGCACCTGATGGAGGCCGCCGCCGCCGAGACAGGCCTGTCCGATTTCGGCGACCCGTGGTTCGAGCAGCCCTTTTCGGTCCTGCTCGAATCGCTGCGCGAGGAAGCGCGGCTCAACACGGCGGGCGAATTTGCCGCGCGGCTGCAGTTCGGCAAGGTGCTCCGCGACCGGCTGACCGCTGTGGAATGGTTCAAGCGCCGCCCGGAAATCCTCGAACGGCGTATCCTGCGCCCGGTCGTCATCGTCGGCCCGATGCGGTCGGGCACGACCCGGCTGCATCGTCTTCTCGCGAGCGACCGGCGCTTTTCGCACATGCGTAGTTTCGAGACGATGTCGCCCGTGCCGCGTCTCGATTTCGAGGAGGTGCTGGCAGGCAGGAAGCGGGATTTCCGTCCCGTGCTGGCGCGCCGGGTAATGCGCGTGGCGCGTCTCGCCAATCCGCGCACGCTCTCGATCCATCCGACCGGCCCGTTCGAGCCCGAGGAGGAGCTGGGGCTGCTCGTCAATTCGATGTACGGGATGAAGCACGAGGCGCAGTGGCGCGTGCCCGCCTACGGCCGCTGGTGCGAAAGGATCGATGCGACGCCCGCCTACCGCCACCTTGCCGATCTGCTGCGCCTGATCGGCTGGTCGCAGCAGGCGAGCGAACTCCGCCCGTGGATCCTGAAGACGCCCCAGCACATGCTCGATCTGCCCGCGCTGATGGAGGTCTTTCCCGACGCGCGGATCATCTTCACCCACCGCGATCCCAGGAAGGTGGTCGGCAGCGCGGCGTCGCTCGCGTGGAACCAGACCGCGATCTATTCGGACGAGGTGACGCCCTACGAGGTGGGCCGGGAGTGGCTGCGCAAGAGCGAGCTGCAGGTCGGCCGGATGATGGCCGCGCGCTCGCTGGTGCCCGCCGATCGGCGGATCGATGTGGGCTATGATGCGATGGAGCGCGACTGGCAGGGCACGATGCGGCGCATCTATGCCTTCCTCGATCTCGACATCGCACCCGCGCTGCCCGCTATGAAGGCCTATCAGCACCGCGCTGGCGGCCTGAAGCGCACGCCGCACAAATATAGTCTGGAGCAGTTCGGCCTGACCGAATCCGAGGTTCGGGAACGGTTCGCCGCATATGCGGCTCGCTTCGACATTGGCGACGAGGGCGTGTCGACCCCGCAACCCGGCCCCCGGCGGACATTTCGCCGCCTCTCCTGACGGCGGGCGACTCCGCAGGCATCGGCGAGTCGCGAGCACCTTCCGCCGCGATCTTCGACCCTCCGGCACGCCGCACGCGGCCGCGCGTGGCACCAATTTGTCACAACACCCCCGCAGATCCGCGCGCGCAATGAATCCGTCACAAATGCTCCCCGAAAGTGTCATTCGGCATCCCTAGCGCCCCTTTCGCGATCAAAACTCGCGCCCGTTTGTTCGATTCTTCGGTTTTTGAGGGGACCGCTCGCTGTGAAAAATCTTCATCGCTCGCTCGTAATCGGTTGCAGCGCACTGGCACTTGCCGGTTGCGGCGCAGACGAAATCGTTTCGCCCGGCACGGGCGGCAACGTGACCATCAACAATCCTGCGCCGGCCCCCACGCCGACGCCGACGCCCACACCGACTTCGAATCTGGTGACCCCGGCGGCCAGCTGCCCGCAGATCGCGAATCCGGTCCAGTTGCTCGACCTCGGCACGATCTCCGGCCCGACCGGCGAATACCGCCGCTGCCGCCTGCCGCAGTCGTTCACCGCTTCGACGACGCTGCCGAACCAGCCCGGCCTGCTGTACGAACTCAACGGCCAGACCGACGTCGGCGTCGATCAGGGCTTCGGCTCGACCAACACCGCCGTGACGCTCGACATCGAGCCGGGCGTGATCGTCTTCGCTTCGGGTAACGACTTCCTGAACGTGAACCGCGGCAACCGCCTGAACGCGCTCGGCACCGAGAGCGACCCGATCATCTTCACCAGCCGCCAGAACGTCGAAGGCAGCACGAGTGCCGACACCTCGGGCCAGTGGGGCGGCATTATCCTTTCCGGCCGCGCGCCGGTCGTCGACTGCGTCCAGGGCAGCGAAGCCGCCAATACCTGCGAACGCCGCGTGGAAGGCGCGACCAACCAGATTCTTTACGGTGGCACGCAGACCAACGACAATTCGGGCACGCTCAGCTACGTCCAGATCCGCTTCTCGGGCTTCGCGCTCTCGAACGGCGACGAACTCCAGTCGCTGACCACCGGCGGCGTCGGCTCGGGCACCACGCTCAACAACATCATGACCTACAACAGCTCGGACGACGGTGCCGAGTTCTTCGGCGGCAACATCAACGGCCGTCGCTTCATCATGGTGGGCGCGGAAGACGACTCGCTCGACACCGACACCGGCGTGAAGGCGTTCTTCGACCAGCTGCTCGTCGTGCAGCGCTCGACCGCTTCCGACACCGTGATCGAGCAGGATTCGGACGGCAACGAAGACGTCGCGCCGCGCACTCACACGCGGATCAACAACGCGACCTTCGTGGTGAACAGCGCCAGCGGCGACCGTGGCATCCGCATCCGCGGGAGCTCGGACTTCTCGCTGTTCAACTCGCTGGTCTGGGACCAGGCCGGCAATAACGGCGGCTGCCTCAACGTGCAGGGCGCTTCGGTGACGGCTGCGGCCAACCCGGCGGTCGATGAAGCGGGCCCGGCCACGTTCAACTCCGTCGCGCTCGACTGCGCCACCGATTTCCGTGGCGGGGGTGGCAGCACGGTTGCCCAGATCGAAGCCCTGTTCAACGCCGGTGCCGGCAACGACGCGAGCTTCACCAACTCGCTGCAGCGGCTCGGCGGCGTGAACAGCGGTGCGCCCTTCATCAACGGCGCGAACGAGAACGGCTACACGCCGATCTTCGATGCGGCTGCAGTGTCGAGCTTCTTCACCACCCGCACCTATATCGGCGCGATCACCAGCGAAGCGGCCAACTGGGCCGAGGGCTGGACCTGCAACTCGGCGACCGTGACGCTGGGCACCAGCAACACCGGCAGCTGCGACTCGCTGCCCACGCCCTGATCGGGTGACCGACGCGGGGTGCCCGGCGGCCATGCCGGGCACCTCCGTTCCCGTTTGAGAGATGCGCCGGCACGCAAGCGCCGGATACGCCCAGTTTCCCGGACCTTAAGCATGAGGGGGTCTTATACCATGTCCACCGGCAAGCAGTTGGCAGGTCTGCTGTTGCTCTCCACCGCGCTCACCTTCCCGGGTGTCGCCTTCGCTCAAGGCACAGGTTCGGCCCCGTCCGGCAATGCGGCATCGCAGCCGGCCACTGAAACGCCCGCTGAAGAGCCGATCGATCCCGAAGATACGACCCAGGCCGATCAGGCCGACGACCAGCAGGTCGACGTCTCGGTCCCCGGGGGCAACATCATCACCGTCACGGGCCGCCGCGGCCCCCGCGACATCACGCGCAGTTCCGCCCAGGTCGTCTCGGTCCTCAGCACCGAAGACATCGCCCGCACCGGCGAAGGCGATATTGCGGGGGCACTGAGCCGCGTGACCGGCCTGTCGAACAATGGCGAAGGCCTCGTCTATGTGCGCGGTCTGGGCGACCGCTACTCGCTCGCGCTGCTCAACGGCCTGCCGCTTCCCTCGCCGCAGCCGCTCAGCCGCGTCGTTCCGCTCGACATTTTCCCGACCGACATCGTCGCGTCCTCATTGGTCCAGAAATCCTACTCGGCCAACTTCCCGGGCGAATTCGGCGGCGGTGTGATCAACCTCACCACCCAGGCGATCCCCGACGAGAGCTTTCTCGAAGTGAGCATGGGCATCAGCGGGGATACCGAGACCACCTTCGAGAACGGCCTGCTCTATTACGGCAGCGACTACGACTGGTTCGGTTTCGACAGCGGGCGCCGCGACCCCCAGCCGCTCCTTGCCAGCTACCTCGACGGCACGGTCGAGCTGGAGGAATTGCCGCTGGCCGACCGTCAGGCCATTGCGGGCACGCTGTCCGCCCCGAACCTGATCGTGCTGCAGAAGACCGATCACCTGCGCCCGAACTTCTCGGGCGGCATTACCGGCGGCACCAGCTTCTTCGTCGGCGACGATGCGGAGCTGGGCGTCATCTTCACCGCCAATCTCAGCAATTCGCTGCGCAACCGCAACGTGACCTCGCAGCTGCCGGTGCGCCAGTCCGACGTCACGCCAGCGGAAGATTTCACCCGCTTCGTGACCGACAACCGGATTCTCGCCAACGGCCTGCTCGGCTTCGGGCTCGAATATGGCGACCAGAAGATCCGCTGGACCAACGTGTTCATCCGCGACACGCTCAAGCAGAGCCAGCTGACCTCGGGCCGCATCATCGTGGGTTCGGGCGACGACGGCTTCGACAAGTTTATCCAGCAGAACGGCTGGTTCGAACGCCAGCTGATCGATTCGCAGATCGTGGGCGAATTCCTGCTCGGCGAAATCGGGCTCGATCTTCGCGCCGGCTATGCCCAGACCGACCGCGAAAGTCCCTACGAATATCGCTTCGACTATGTCCGGACCAACAACCCGAACGATCCTTACGGCGACTACTACGTCAACCCGCTCGACAACAACCTGCCCGGTGGCCAGGCGGCGGTCTCTTTCTCGGACCTGACCGAGAAGCTGTACTACGCGGGCGGCGACCTGACCGTGCCCGTGACCGACTCGCTGTCGGTTACGGCGGGTGCGGCGTTCTCCGACACGCAGCGCTATTCGGAACGGCGCTCGTTCCAGTTCAGCGCGCCGAGCAACTTCCCCACGGGAATCGCGCTGCTTCGCCCCGATCTGCTGATCAACCCGAACATCATCGAAGCGTCGAACGTGCCGGGCTTCGCCTCGCCGGGCGTTGCGGCCCCGATCGACCTGCGCGAACTGACCGAGGATACCCCGGCCTTCAACGCCCAGCTCGAAGTGCTGGCGGGCTATGTGAAGGGCAACCTCTCGCTGCTCAACGGCCTGACGATCGATGCGGGCGTGCGGTTCGAGGACGGCACGCAGTCGGTCTCGCCCGCGCAGATCTTCACCAACCAGCCGAACCTCGGCGCGTTCACCTGCATCTCGAACGACTACTGGCTGCCCTCGGGCACGATCACGTACCAGTTCGACAATGGGCTGCAGCTGCGCGCCAGCGCATCGAAAACGATCGCCCGCCCGCAGTTCCGCGAGCTGCTGCTGCAGACCTATACCGATCCGGCGACTCTGCGGTCCTTCGTGGGTAACCCCGCGCTGCAGGACAGCACGCTCATCAACGGCGAAGTGCGCGCCGAATACTACTTCGGCCAGAACAGCCGCGTATCGCTTGCCGGGTTCTACAAGGAGATCGACAACCCGATCGAGGCGTATTCGCAGTTCACCGACAACGCGCAGTCGACCAGCTTTGCGAACGCCCCCTCGGCGCAGCTCTATGGCGGCGAGTTCGAGTTCGTGTGGAACTACGACCTGATGGATCTCGGCGGCTTTTTCGAGAGCAAGCGGGCACTGCTGATCGCCAACTACACCTACACCCAGTCCGAACTGCAGGTGGAGCCGGGCGATCAGACCTTCATCTTCATCACGGGCGTCGGGGCGAGCCCGCGCGATGCCTCTGGCCTGTTCCGCGATGGCGATCCGCTGACCGGACAATCGGACCACCTGGCCAATATCCAGATCGGCCTGGAAGACACCGACCGGCTCAGCCAGGTCACGCTGCTGTTCTCCTACGCGAGCGAGCGCGTGACCAGCCGCCTCGGCGTGAATGCGGGCGGGTTGCCCGACGTGGTCGAGGACCCGGGTGCGCGGCTCGATCTCGTGATCCGTCAGGGGATCGATCTGGTCGGCATCCCGCTCGAGCTGAAGTTCGAGGCCCGCAACCTGACCGGGACGGACAATTCCGAATATGTCGGCAATGATACCGGCCGCGTCGACGTGAACAGCTACGATATCGGGCAGTCCTTCGCCCTGTCGCTTTCGGCTTCGTTCTAGACGCCTGCTCGATCCAGGCTTTCGAGGGCTCGCGGCGTGCAGTCGCGGGCCCTTTTCCTTGGGTCAGAGGAGGTCGGTAGCGCCGGGGCGGGGCGGCCCGGTCAGGCTTCCACGTCGAAGACGTAGCCTTGCGCGCGCACGGTGCGGATCGGGTCGGGTGCGCCCGCCGCGCGCAGGGCGCGCCGCAGCCGACCGATCCACACGTCGACCGTACGTTCGTCGATCGGCGGTTCGAGCTTGCCGAGTCCGGCGATGATCTTCCTGCGCGAGTTGATCTCACCGCGCTGAGACACGAGGTAGCGCAGAAGGCGGAATTCGTTGGGGCTCAGGCTCAGCGGTCGCCCGTCCCACCGGGCCTGCTGCGCCGCCGGGATGACTTCGAGCAGGCCGTAGCGTTCGCGCGGGGGCGAGCGGCGAATGCCGCGCTGCGACTGCAGCGTCAGGATACGATCGAGCACGCCGTTGCGATCGAGCGGACCGAGCACGTAGTCGTCCGCGCCCGCCTGGATCGCCCGGCGTCGATCCTCGTCGTCGTCGCGTTCCAGAACGATGGTGATATGCGCATCGCTCAGCCGCTCGTCCGCGCGCAGGCGGCGGACCATCTCCAGCCCGGAGATTTCCGGCATGATCCAATCGACGAATATCCAGGTTGGGCCGTCGACCAGATTCTCCGGCCCGCCGGGGCCGATCGTCTGAAAATCGAACAGCCGATCCTTGCTACCTGCCGGTGCAGCGCCGGGAAGCGCCCCGGTGAGCAGGATGTTGACCTTGCGCATGGCGGTGTGGCGACCCTCTTGTCGCGCGCAGGGTTGGCGTGCGGTTGTGACCGGTTCGTGACGGAATTTCTCCGTCGCGTCAGTTGTCTCCTCCGGTCCCCGGAGCGACCGAGCCCCCGCTACTCGCCCGACCACTCCGGCTTGCGCTTCTCGGCGAAGGCGCGCGGGCCTTCCTGCGCGTCGCGGCTGGTATAGGTCAGCTCGTGCGCGGAGCGGGCGGCCTGCAAGGCGGCGGAGCGGCCCATCTCGGTCGCGAGCATCACCGTCTCCCGGCCTGCCTTGACCGAAAGCGGTGCGCCTTCGAGCACTTCACGCGCCAGCGCGATGGCGGTATCCATCAGCGCTTCGGGTTCGGCGAGCCGGTTGACCAGCCCGATCTCGTAGGCGCGCTCGGCAGTGATCGGCTTCCCGGTGAGGATGATCTCCATCATGATCCGCTGGGGGATCATGTGGATCAGCGGTGCCGCCCACGGCGAGCCGCGGCCGACTTTCACTTCGGTGATCGCGAAGCGCGCGGTGGTGCTGGCCACGCACAGGTCGCAGGCCTGCGCAATCATCCAGCCGCCCGCGAAAGCCACGCCGTTGACCGCCGCGATGGTCGGCTTGGAAAGCTCGATATTGTCGCCCGGCACGGGGAACATGTCGCGCGGCGGGATTTGCAGGCCCCGCTCGACCATTTCCTTCAGGTCGCCCCCTGCGCAGAAGGCTTTCTCGCCGGACCCGGTCAGGATCGCGATCCGCAGGCTGTCGTCACGCTCGAACCTGTCCCACGCCGCGAACAGACCTTCGCGCACTTCGCGCGAGAGCGCGTTGCGCTGATCGGGCCGGTCGATGGTGATGATGGCGATCCCGTCGTCCCGTGCATCGAATGTGACGGCCTGCGACATGCTCAATATCCTCTTTTTGCGATTTCGTGCGCGGCGCGTTCCAGTTCCTCGCGGAAATCGGGGTGGGCAATGGCTGCCATCCGCGCCGCGCGCTCGGCCATCGTGCGCCCCTTGAGTTCCGCCGCGCCGTATTCGGTGACGATCACGTCGACCTCGGTGCGCGCGGTGGTGACCGGGCCGGAAAGGCTCTTCACGATCTTGCTCAGACTGCCGCCCTTGGCCGATGCGGACAGCGCGATGATCGCCGCACCGCCGGGCGAGAAGGCGCCCGCGCGCACGAAATCGACCTGTCCTCCCGTCCCGCCGAGATAGGCGGAGCCGATCTGTTCGGCATTGACCTGCCCGGTCAGATCGACCTCGATGGCGGAGTTGATCGTGACCAGACGAGACAACTGCCCCAGCACCGCCGGATCGTGCGTATAGTCGGTGGTGCACATGCGCATCGCGGGGTTGCGGTCCGCCCAGTCGTACAGCTTCCTGCTGCCGATCAGTGCGCCGTTGATCGTGACGCCGGCGTCGATTTCCTTGCGGGCATTTGTGACGACGCCGGACTCGACCAGATCGACGATCCCGTCGCCGACCATGCCCGAATGCACGCCCAGATCCTTGCGGTCGCCGAGCAGGCGCAACACCGCGTCCGGCACCCCGCCTACGCCGACCTGCAGCACCGATCCGTCACCGATATAGTTGGCGCACAGCGATGCGATGGCCTGATCGGTCTCGCCGATTGCGCCGCCCTTGACTTCCACCGGCGCACGATCACTTTCGACCGCCACGTCGATGGCCGAGGCGGGCACGCTCTCGCCATAGGTGAAGGGCACCTGGGCGTTGATCTCGGCGATGGTCACGCGTGCCTTGGCAACCGCAGCGCCGATATGGTCGCTGATGAGCCCGCAGCTGTGATTGCCGCTTTCGTCCGCCGGGCTCAGCTGCACCATCGCGACGTCGCACGGGATCCCTCCCGCCGCGATCAGCGGGCCGATCTGCCGCACATGCACCGGGATGACCCGCAGCGCGCCCGCCTTCGCCATGGAGCGCAGCGCGCCGATCGCGCCCATGCTCGTCAGGGCGAAGCTGTTGGCGGTTTCGGGTTTGAGCAGCCCTGAAAAGCTGGTCGCGACGAACAGGGTGAGGTCGCCGATCGACGGGCCCTGTTCGATCAGGGCTTCGAGCAGGGTGGTCGGCTCTCCGCAGCCCTGGCCCATGACGATGGTGTCGCCGGGCTTGAGGATCGCCGTGAGATCGAGTTGGTCGGGAGCCATTGGTGCGATCAGCCTTCGATCTGGGCGAGGAGGTATTTCGCGCGCGACAGGTGCGGCCGGTCGAGCATCCCGCCCTTGTAGCCGATCGTCCCCGCGCCCGGATTGGCATCGAACAGCGCCACGATCTCGCGCGCCTGGGCGATCTCGTCCTCGCCCGGTGTGAAGGCTTCGTTGATGACATCGACCTGCGCCGGGTGGATCGCCAGCATTCCGCGGAACCCGTCGCGCCGGACGCGCTCGGCGCGCGCCTTCAGCTTGTCGAGATCGCGGAAATCGCCTTCGATCGTTTCGATTGGGGCGACGCCTGCGGTGGCCGCGCCCAGCAGGCACATGCTGCGCGCCATTTCATAGGTGAAGGAATAGGCGCCGTCGGGCCCGGTGTTGGAGCTGGCCCCGATGGAGTCGGCGAGGTCTTCGGCCCCCCATGTCATCCCGACGAGGCGCGGCACGTTCTTGAAGTCGCCGCAGTGGAACATGCTCTCGGCGGTCTCGGTCACCAGCACGATCACCGGGGTCGAGCCCTGTTCGATCCCGTTCGCGACTTCCAGCGCTTCGAGATACTTGTCGAGCGCTTCGGCGTCCTGACGGCCATACACCTTGGGCAGCATGATCCCGCCGGGCTTGCCGGGCATGACCGCCGCGAGGTCGGCCAGCGTGTGCGGCCCGTCGAGCGGATTGACCCGGACATAGATCCGGTCGTGGTCCTCGGGGTGATCGCGCAGGAAGGCATGGACGCGTTCGCGTGCCTCCGCCTTGCCGGCTTCGGCCACTGCATCCTCCAGATCGAAGATGACGATATCGGCCGCGCCGCCGACCGCCTTGGCCATCTTCTTCTCGCTGTCGCCGGGGGCGAACAGCCAGGACCGCATTTTCTGCTGGGGTTTTCGGCTCATGTTGTGTCTCGAAACCGTTGGATCGATAGGGCTGGGAGTTCGAGTACACGCTCCGCCAGGGAGTTCAAACAATGTGGTGCCGCTCTGCGGAATCCGCACTGCGCGCAGGTGGCGGTTCACGGGATCGGAAGAATGGTGGGCGCGGCAAGGATTGAACTTGCGACCCCACCCGTGTGAAGGGTGTGCTCTACCACTGAGCTACGCGCCCGGCGCGCCGTCGCCTGAGATCGCAATGGATCGGGACGGGCCGAGCGGGGCCTTTGCCAATCCTGCCGCCTCAGCGCAAGCGCTTTAATCGACCTGTCTAGTCGGCTCGCCGCATGGGCTCCGCCCTAATTGGCGAGCACGCGCACCAGCGATGCGAGCCAGCCGCCCTGATGGCCGAGCGGGGCGGCCTGCTGGCGCACCGCCGCAGGCTGCTCGGGGCAGCCGAGGCAGTAGGCGCGCATGCCCGGCGTCTCCAGCAGCCGCTCCATGTCGCGCGCGATGCGGGCGGGCGTCTGCGCCTCGCGCCGGGCGGTGAGGGCGAAGAGATCCCCGCCCGAGCCCTGTGCGTCGTCGCCGACGAGCATCTGCCGCAGCAGCGTCTGATATTCATCGACTCCGCCGCCGAGGAAGGCCGCGTGCCAGTCGCCGTCTTCCAGCTCGGCCTCACCGGCAACCCAAGCCAGCGCATCGTCGAGATCGCCGAACTGGTCGACCAAGCCGTTCTGGCGGGCGGTGCCGCCGTCCCACACACGACCCTGGCCGATCGCGTCGACCTGCGCCGTGCTCTTGCCGCGCGATTTCGCCACGATCCGCAGGAAGCGGTCGTATCCATTCTCGATCGAGGCCTGCAGGATTTGCTCGGTCTCCGGGTTGAACCCGGCGATGAAATCGGGCTGGCCCGAAAGCGGCGTGGTGGTCACACCGTCGGAGCTCACGCCGATATTGTCCGCCAGCTGCTCGAAGGTCGGCAGCACGGCGAAAATGCCGATCGAGCCGGTGATCGTCTCGGGCTCGGCGAAGATGCGGTCCGCCGGGGTCGAGACCCAGTAGCCGCCGCTGGCCGCGACATTCGCCATGCTCACCGCGATGGGGATGTCCATCGCCTTGTGCCGCAGGATCGCCTCGCGGATCGCTTCGGAGGCGAGCACCGAGCCGCCCGGCGAATCCACCCGGACCACCAGGCCCTTCAGATCGTCGTCGAGCGCATCGTCGAGCAGCTTGGCGATCCGGTCGCCACCAGCGGTGCCGGGGCCTGCGTCGCCATCCACGATTTCGCCCGCGATGGTCACCACGCCGATGGCCTCGCCATGATCGTCCACCGGATTATCGTCGAGCCATGCCTGCATCTCGGTCTTGGCGAAAGCGCCCGGCGCCTTGTCGCCGCGCGCCTCGCCCGCGATTTCCGCGACGCGTTCGCCGAAGGCGGTCCAGCTGCCGAGCTTGTCGACAATTCCGGCGTCGAGCGCGGCTTCGGCAATGTCGCCATCGGCCGAGGCGACCCATTCCGCCGGGGTCTGCGCAACGCGGTCGATGTCGATCTTGGGCCGCGCCTTCTTCCCCCGCGCCTGCCATTCGCTCCACAATTCGCCATAGAGCGCCTGCGCGTTCTCGCGCGCGGGCTCCGACATGGAGTTGCCCATGAAGGGCTCCACGGCGGACTTGTAGGTGCCGACCTTGAAGACGCGCGCATTGACGCCGATCTTGTCGAGCAGTTCGCCGTAATAGAGGCGGTTGCCGCCGGTCCCGGCGATCAGCGCGCCGCCGAGCGGATCGAGCCACACCTCGCTGGCATGGGCGGCGATGCGGATTCCGTCGTCGGTATAGGCGGTGCCGTAGACCAGCACGGGCTTGTCCGCTGCGGTCACCTTGTCCAGCGCGGCGCCGACTTCGCGCAGGTGGACCGCGCCCGCGCCGAGAAATTCGCGCAGATCGATCACCACGGCCTTGATCCGGTCATCCTCGGCAGCGGTTTCGAGCGCGTGGACCACCTCCTGCACATCGTGCTCCCCTGTCGGGGCCTGGCCGGAAATCAGCGCGGCGAAGGGATCGATGGGGGCGCGCTCCTCGACGATGAAGCCGTCGAGCTCCATCAGCAGCGCACCATCCCTCACGGCCGCGGCATTGGGGCGCGCGGTCAGAATCGCGAACAGCAGCCCGAAAAACAGCAACAGAAAGATGAGCGACAAGCCGTCCTTGATCGCGACCAGCAATTTCCAGACGTTCTTCGCAAATTCCATGAGAGCGCTTTCCCCGTTGCCTTCGGCCCCTTGCTGTGGCCGCAGCTTTTAGCTTCCCATACCTAAGCAGCGTTAAGGAATGCCGCCAGAGGAATGTGCTTGAGCGGCCCACATGGCTCGACTAGTGGCATTGCTTTAATGGCATCCGCAGGCTCTCCTTCCGGCTCAGGCTCCGGCCGATTCCCCGCAGGGGGCCACGCCTTTCCCCATCCCAGCCTGACCGGAATCGCCCAGCTCGAACGGCACGAGATTCTCTATCTGCTCCACGAGGCGGAGCAGTGGGTCGAATTCAACCGCCAGCCGGACAAGCATTGCGACCTGCTGGCGGGGATGACGATCATCAACGCCTTCTTCGAGAATAGCACACGCACGCTGCTGAGCTTCGAGATCGCGGGCAAGCGGCTGGGTGCGGACGTGGTCAACATGCATGCCGCGCAGTCGAGCGTGAAGAAGGGCGAGACGCTGCTCGACACCGCGATCACGCTGAATGCGATGCGCGCCGATGCGATCGTGATCCGCCATTCCTCCAGCGGCGCGGTCGACCTGATCGACGGCAAGGTCGATTGCCCGGTGCTCAACGCAGGCGACGGCAGCCACGAACATCCCACCCAGGCGCTGCTAGACGCGCTCGCGCTCCGCCATGCGCTTGACGAGCGGGGCGAGGGCGCGGAGGACTTCACCGGGCTGGTCGTCACGATCTGCGGCGACATCGCGCATAGCCGCGTGGCGCGCTCGAACATCCTGTGCCTGCAGGCGCTGGGCGCGAGCGTGCGGGTATGCGCGCCGCCCGCGCTGATGTCTGCGGGGATCGAGATGATGGGCGCGCAGCCTTTCGTCGATTTCGATGCCGCGCTTGACGGATGCGATGTGGTGATGATGCTGCGGCTTCAGGCCGAACGGATGAGCGGGCAGTTCATCCCCTCGACCCGCGAATACCACCATCTCTACGGGCTGACGCAGGACCGCCTGCAGCGGGCCGCGCCCGATGCGCTGGTGATGCATCCCGGCCCGATGAATCGCGGGGTGGAGATCGACAGCGACGTGGCCGACATGCTCGACCGCTCGATCATCACCCGGCAGGTGGAGATGGGCGTGGCGGTGCGCATGGCCTGCCTCGACGTGCTGACCCGCCGCGCGCGCCAGCTGCCCGGCTGGGAAGGCCCGCTGGGGCAGGGGCAATGGCGATGAGGGGGCGGCGATGAAGCAGGCAAGGCCCCTGAACTTTACAAACGGGCGCATCGTGACGCCCGATGGCATTGTCGAAGGCCCGGTGCGGATCGTCGACGGCGCGATCGAGAGCGTGGGCCGGGACAATGCGCAGGACGGCGACGAGAGCGTCGATGCGAAAGGCGCGCTGATCGTCCCCGGCCTGGTCGACCTCGGCGTGTTCGCCATCGACAAGCCCGCGTTCCATTTCGGCGGGATAGCCCGAGCGGCGCTGATGCCCGACCAGTCGCCGCCGCTCGATCTGCCAAGCCGGGTCAACTACATCGCGAAGAGCGGCAAGCCCGACCTGTGGGTCCACCCGCTCGCCGCTGCCACCCGTGGCCTGAATGGCGAGGAACTGGGCGAGGTCGCGCTGATGCGCGAGGCGGGCGCGCGGGGGATCGCGACCGGGCGCGGCTGGATCGCCGACTCGGGCGTAATGCTGCGCGTGTTGCGCTATGCCGCGATGCTCGATCTGGTGGTCGTCACTCATGCGGAGGACAGCGGCCTGACCGGCGATGCGGTAGCGACGGCGGGCGAAATGGCCACGCGGCTTGGCCTGCCGAGCGCCCCTGCCGAAGCCGAGGCGCTGGCCGTCGCGCGCGACATTGCGCTGGCCGCGATTGCGGGCGCGCGCATTCATTTCCGGCAGGTCACGACCGCCGCTGCGCTCGACCTTGTGCGCGCCGCCAAGGCGCGCGGGGTGGCGGTAACCGCCGGAGTGACACCGGCGCATTTCATGCTGTCCGATCTCGCCATCGGCGATTTCCGCACCTTCGGCAGGCTCTCGCCGCCCTTGCGCAGCGACGATGACCGGCATGCGGTGGTCGCGGCCATCGGCGATGGCACGATCGACGTCATTTCGAGCGGGCACGATCCGCGCGGGCCGGAAGACAAGCGCCTGCCGTTCCGCGATGCCGAGCCCGGCATGGCGGGGGCGGAGACGCTGCTGTCCACCACGCTGACGCTGGTTCGCGACGGGGTGATCGACCTGCCGCGCGCGTTCGACCTGCTGGCAGGGGCGCCCGCGCGCCTGCTGGGCGTCGAGGCGGGAGCGCTGCGCGAAGGCTACGAAGGCGATGTCGCGCTGGTCGACCCCGAAAAGCCGTGGGTAGTCGACCGGCGCAAGATGGAAGCGACCGCCGACAACACGCCGTTCGACGGTCAGCCGATGCAGGGCCGCGTGCTGGGCCTGTGGAAGGGCGGCGTGCGCGTCGACTGACGCGCGCTGCGCTTACCTGCTGGCGACGCGACCGCCGGTGTCGAGCGTACCCGGCAGCGGGCGGCTACGCTCCCATGCGATACAGCCCTGGCCTTTCGCCTTCACCGTCTGGCACAGCGACGTCGCGCTCGACGCGGCGAGATTGCCTGCCGACAGGCGGTAATAGATCTTGCCGCGCACCTTGGCGCGCGTGATGACCTGTTCGCGGTCCGACAGCTGCGGGAAGCGCTTGGCGAGAACGGCCCACCCGCGCTTGGCGGCGGCCTCGCTGCCATAGCTGCCGAGCTGGACGAGGTGCGTGCCACCGGCAAGATCGCTCAATGTGGTGCGCTCCTCGCGGCCGGGCGCGGCAGGGCGAGGGGCAGGCTTGGGTGCCGCAACCTTGGATTCCGGGGCCCTTGCCACCACCGGCGTGGGCTGCACCACCGGATTGCTGACCACGCGCGAGGCGACCGTGCCGTCATCACGTGTGAAGGCGGTGGCGAAATCGCTCGGCGCCGGTGCGGGGGCGGCGGCGGGCGAAGGACGCGCGCCGACCGAGGGATCGAGCGGCTTGAGTTCGCGGGTCGCGGTGCTCGCGGCGAGCAGGTCGACCGGCGGCAGTTCGCCCGCCTGCGGCGGCGTGTCGATCGTGGCGGCGGCCTGCGCGATCAGTTCTTCCGTGCTCGTCCCCGAGCCGAGCGCGAGCTGTGCTGGCATGCCCGCATCGGCCTGCGGCTGGACGCCGAGCAGCGCGGCGACCCGCGCGGTATAGTCTTCGGGCCGCGCGAGGCGGGCCCACTGCGAAATGCGCTGGTCGAGCTCGCCGGGCTCGACATCCTCCGCGGCGATGATCCGCGCGGCGGCCCACTGGCCACCCAGCGCGTGCGCATAGGCGAGGTTCTGCCGCATGACGGGCGTGTTCTCGCCCCCGCGCAGCGCATTGGTGAGGATCTGCGCCCCCATTTCCGGGTTGCCCGCCAGCGCATAGGCGAGGCCGAGATCGGAGGCCGACATGGCGTCGCGCCATTCGTCGAGCGTTTCGAGCGCGGCGCGATTATCGCCCAGCGCAATCGAGGCGAGCACGAAGCCGAGCGCGGTGCGCGGGCTCACGTCGCCCAGCACCAGCGCATCGTCGAAGGCGGCCTGCGCGGACGCGAAGCGACCCGCGGCGAGGTAGGAATTGCCGAGTTCGGCCTTGGCGGCGGGATCGCGCGGCGATGCCAGCACGGCCTGCTCTGCCAGAGCGATTGCCTTGTCGGTCTTGCCTTCGCTGCGCGCTTCGGCGGCCGAGGAGAGCGTCTTGGCGCCGGAGCTGGCCGAGCCGCTTGCGCACCCGGTAAGTGCCAGCGTTCCGCAAGCGGCACCGATCATCAGGGCCCTGGAAAATTTCTGGCGGATCATGGAATTATCCTTCCTGGTGGGGTCGCGACTTGATGCGGGCGACCAGCTCTTCGAGTTCTTTGTTTCCGGCAAACATGGCGTCCACCGCTTGCGTGACGAGAACCTGAGCGCTGGTGCCGGCCAGCGTGCTTGCGACGCGCAGCTTGAGGTGGCGGTCGGGGTCGAGGCGCAGGGTGAAGGCCGTGCGCTTGCCCTTCTTCTCGATCGGGGGCTCGGCAGTGGTGCTCGCCGCAAGCCGCGGACGCGGCAGGCGCGGCGCGCTCTTGTGGATCGGGGTTACGGTTGCCGACGGGCTCGCCTCGCCCGCGGTGCTCTGCGCATGGCGCGCGAGCGGTGCGAAATCCTCCTCGGATGCCTGTTCCCCGCCATCATTGTCATGGTGGTTCGGGGCAGGGGAAGGGGCGGGGTCCCGGGCAGGGGGCGGGGCAGGGGATGCGGCTTCCTCCGGGCTTTCGCCCAGATCGTTCCAGCCCAGATCCTCGAGATGCTCCTCGGGCACATTGTCCGGCGTGCCCGGCGGGTGTGCCCGAGCATCGGCCACCGCGCCCGAGATCATCGGCGACTGGCGGCGCATGGCCGGTTTCGCGCCGCCCTTGCGGGCCAGCAGCGTCGGCGAGAGCGAGGCAAAGGTCATGTCGGTCATGCCCGCAAGCCTCCCCTACTGCGCGATCCGGCGACCGAAGCCGCCCTGGCGCGGGGCGTGCGGCATGTGGACCGCCGCGCCCGGCGCGGAGAACACCGTGCGGCGGAAGTTCTTTTCCAGCCGGTCGGCAACATAGTTCCACAGCGCGGCGACTTCCGCCGAGGAGCGGCAGTTCTCGTCGATTTCCATGACCGTGCGGCCATCGATCATCGACGCGGCGAAATCGGTGCGGTGGTGCAGCGTGACCGGCGCGACCGTGCCATGCTGGCTCAGCGCCACAGCCGCTTCGGAAGTGATCCGCGCCTTAGGGGTCGCGCCATTGACCACGAAGACCAGCGGCTTGCCCGCGCGCTCGCACAGATCGACCGTGGCACCCACGGCGCGCAGATCGTGCGGGGAGGGGCGGGTCGGCACTACCACGAGTTCGGCGACCGAGATGACCGACTGGATCGCCATGGTGATCGCGGGCGGCGTGTCGATCACCGCAAGCTTGAAGCCCTGGCCGCGCAAGGTGTGGAGATCGTGCGCGAGGCGCGCCACGGTGGTCTGCGCGAAGGCCGGGTAATCCGCCTCGCGCTCGTTCCACCAGTCGGCGAGCGAGCCCTGCGGGTCGATATCGATCAGGACCACGGGCCCTGCGCCCGCGCGCTGCGCCTGCACCGAGAGGTGGCCCGACAGCGTGGTCTTGCCCGATCCGCCTTTCTGTGACGCCAATGCCAGTACCCGCACGGGCCAGTTCCCCCGAATAGTCCAATTGTCCCGCATTCCGGCCCACGAATGGCCCGATGCGCGAGAATGCTTCGCAGGATACCCTTTATTTTGGGTTAAACGCGGTCGGGGCGGGGGCTGCTACAGGGGGGGGGCGGTGCAGGCGCTACCCCGGCCCCGATGCGCGCGGGGCGTCGCGAAACGGGGCGGGGGCGAGCCCGGGCGTGGCGCGCCGGGCACCACGATAGTAATCGCGCGTTAACCAAGTCGCGGTAGCGCGACCATGTCAATTTGCGTCGGGCCATGGAACGGGAGACCCACGAGCATGCGAAGCACCACACGAAAGGCCCGGTATTCGGGCCTCAAACTGGTTCTCGCTGGCGCGCTGCTGGCCGCGCCGGGCCTCGCGCTCGCCGACGTCAATGCCGGGGTCGCCGCTTGGGAGCGGGGCGACTATGCCACCGCCGTCGCCGAATGGCGCGGGCCCGCCGGAGAGGGTGATGCCGATGCGCAGTTCAACCTCGGCCAGGCCTACCGGCTGGGGCGCGGGGTCGAACAGAATACCCGCCAGGCAGAAGTCTATTACGCGAAGGCCGCCGCGCAGGGCCATGTGAAGGCCGCCGACAATCTCGGCCTGCTGCTGTTCCAGAACGGGCGCCGCGAGGAAGCGATGCCCTATGTCCTCGATGCTGCCGGGCGGGGCGATCCGCGCGCGCAATATCTGCTGGGTATTGCGCACTTCAACGGCGACCTTGTCGAACGCGACTGGGTGCGCGCCTATGCGCTGCTGACGCTCGCCAATGCGGCGGGTCTTCCGCAGGCGGCGAATGCCGTACAGCAGATGGACACGCATATCCCGCTCGACCAGCGCGAGGCCGCGCAGGCGCTTGCGCCGCAATTGAAGCGCGAGGCCGATGCGCGGCGCGCGAGCCGTCTGGCCGCCGTCGATCTCGGCACCGGGCCCGCCATGCCCGCTCGTCCGGTCAGCGATGCCGGGGCGATGCCCGCACCTGCCGGGACGATCACTCCGGCACGCCCCGCGCGTGTTCCGCAGCCCGTGGTCGAGACCCGCGTTGCGCCATCGGTCACGGCCGCGCAGTCCGCCATTGCCGAGGCGAGCCGGGTAACCGGCACCGAAAGCCCTGCCGATGCGGGCGCGACCTTCGCGCGCCGGTCCACCTCCACGCCCGACCCCGGCCGGGTCGAACCTCAGCCGACCACGCCGGTCGTCGCGCGTGCGGCACCGCAGCCCGAACCCCGGTCCGAACCGCGGCCTGCGCCGCGCCCCGAGCCTGCGGCGAGCACCCGTGCGGGTGGCGGCCCGTGGAAGGTCCAGCTCGGCGCCTTCGCGGTCGATGGCAACGCCGAACGGCTGTGGGCGCGGCTCAAGGACCGTGCCGAACTGGCCGGAGCCACGCGTGTACTCGAACCTTCGGGGCGGGTGACCAAGCTGCTCGCCGGCGGCTATGCCAGCCGCAGCGATGCGCAGAATGCCTGCAATGCGCTGAAGCGCAGCGGGCAGGACTGCCTCGTCACCCGCTAGGCACCCGATCCAAAGCATTTCGTCGGCGGCGCATTGCCGCCGGTCGAAGGCAATTCCCCGATCAGCCCTTCGCTGCTAAGCAGCGGGGCAGGGGGATTTCACGAATGAGCACTACCGACGAGCTGCGCCAGGCCGAGCGAGCCTTCGACGAGCCGGCGGACGCAACGCCCGATCAGGTCAAGCCGCTGTCGGCAGGGGGGGGCAACCGCCTCCTGAGCCTCGATTTCACGCGCGGGATCGCGGTGATGGGCATCCTCGCCGCCAATATCGTGGCGTTCGGCCAGCCGTTCTCGGCCTATATGTGGCCGGGCGGCTTCCTGACTCCCCATGGCGAGACCTCGGACTGGCTGTGGGTCGCGCAGTTCATCCTGGTCGACGGCAAGATGCGCGGGCTGTTCACCCTGCTGTTCGGCGCGGGGATGTTCCTGTTCCTCGAAAAGGCGTGGGATCGCGGGCAGGGCCGTGGATTGCAGGCGCGGCGGCTCTTCTGGCTGCTGCTGTTCGGGCTGGCGCACGGCCTGTTCATTTGGCGCGGCGACATCCTCTCGCTCTATGCGCTGTGCGGCTTCATCTGCTTGGCCTTCGTCAAGTGGAGGCCGGGCACCCAGCTCGGCATCGGGCTGACGGTCTATCTCTTCGGGCACCTGTTCTACACCGGGCTGTTCGGCTGGATCTTCGCGGCGATGAGCGCGGGCGAACAGCCGGGCGAGCCGCCCGAAGCTGCGCAGATGCGCGAGGGCTTTTCGCAGATGAAGACCTACACGGTCGACGATTCGGCGGTCGAATCGGCGATGATATCGGGCGGCGACTATGGCGGATGGGTTTCGCACAACCTGAGCGAACACGCCTTCGACCCGCTGATAGCCGTGCTGCAATCCTCTGTGGAGACGATCCCGCTGATCCTCATCGGCATGGCGCTGTATCGCTGGGGTCTGTTCGACGGGCGCATCTCCGCGAAGAAGCAGGCGCTGTGGGGCACGTTGGGCGTGCTCCTCGGGCTCGCGGGATCGGCGGCGATCGCGCTGTGGACCTATGCGCAGGGGCTCGACTTCTATTCGACGATCTTTGCCTTCATCGGTATTTCGGGCTTCGCGCGCCTTCCCTTCCTGCTCGGCCTTGCCGCGCTGCTGGCGCTGTGGGGGCCGAAGGCGACCGGCTGGCTCGGCTCGCGCGTGAGCGCGGCGGGGCGGATGGCGTTTTCCAACTACCTCGGCACCTCGATCCTGATGCTGTTCGTGTTCCATGGCTGGGCGCTGGGCCTGTTCGGCGAGCTGACCCGCCCTCAGCTCTATGGCGTGATGGCGGTGACCTGGGTGCTCATCCTGCTGTGGTCGAAACCCTGGCTGTCGGTCTTCCGCTTCGGGCCGCTCGAATGGCTGTGGCGCTGCCTCACCTACGGAAAGCTCTTCGCGATCCGGCGGGAGCCTTCCGAAGCGCCCTGACGGGGGATAGCTCACGAAAGTCCTTGCTTGTGCGAACAAGTCGCATTAACAAGAGAGCTGCGAGTGGTTCGCAGGAGTTCGTGACGCGATGTATGTCTGCATCTGCAATGCCATCAGGGAAACCGATCTGCGTCGCGCGGCGCGGCATTCCGCGGGCGATGCGGAAGAATGTTACGCAATGCTCGGCAAGCGCCCCAATTGCGGCTCCTGCCTCGACGAGGCGGAGGACATCATGTTCGAGGAACGCGAGATGGGGCTCACCTCCGCTGCAGCCTAGAACCATTCGCAGCTAGCGACCTGCCACTGCGAGGCGCTTTCAAAAACCCCGGATTTCCGGGGTTTTTTCGTGTCAGACCCTTGCGCAAGCCTCCTCTCGCGGCCATTGCATCTGCAACGAACCATCCTGCAGGAGGCTACCGCCATGAAGGGCGACCCCAAGGTCATCGACTATCTCAACCAGGCGCTCACCAACGAGTTGACCGCGATCAACCAGTACTGGTTGCACTATCGCGTGCTCGCCGACTGGGGCGTGACGCGGCTGGCCGATTACGAGCGGCACGAGTCGATCGACGAGATGAAGCATGCCGACTGGCTGGCCGAGCGCATCCTGTTCTTGAACGGCCTCCCCAACTTCCAGGCGATCCACAAGCTGAAGGTGGGCGAGACGGTCGAGGAAATCCTCAAGGCCGATCTCGCGATCGAGCAGGAAGCGATCCCGCTGCTGATGGAAGCTGCCGACTACTGCCAGCAGGTCAAGGATTTCACCTCGGGCCAGCTGTTCGAGAATATCCTCGCGAGCGAGGAGGAGCATGTCGACTTCCTTGAAACTCAGTTCGACATGATCGAGCGGATGGGCCTGCAGAACTACGTCCAGCTGCAAAGCCGCCCGGCGGGCGAGGGCGAATCGTAAGAGCGCGGGGGGAGTTCGCGCTCCGCAGGGCGCGCCCCGCCGGAATCTAGGGCTCCGGTTTTGCCGCCCCCCTGCTGGCCGGTCCTTTCGCCGCAATCCAGGTCTCGCGGAAGAAGAAGGTCAGCCCGGTAATCAGCAGCGCCATCGTCGCCACCCACAGCACGGCGATGAATGTGCCGACCTTGAGGCTGATATAGGCCGAGATGAACAGCGCCGCGATCAGCACGCTGATGAGGCCTGCCGCAGCGGTGGAAAACATCACCGCACGCTGGGCGATGCCCCGGCGGCGGGTCAGCCATTCGAGCTCGTCGGTGAAGGGCTCGTCGGGCTTTTCTTCCACCCGCGCCTCCAGCCGCTCGATCCGGTTGGCGACCCAGGTGAGCCGCGCCATCATCACGTTCATGATCGAACCGATCGCCACCAGCAGGAAGGCGGGCGCCAGGCTGAACTGCAGGATGTGCAGCACGCCGGGCGTGCTCGCGGTCATTTCGATCAGGTCCAGAGCGGCCCGCTGCGGGGCTACCACCAGCGCCATGTCCATCAGTCCTCGCTCGCGTAGGGGTTCTTGGAGGGCTTCAGAACCACGCGCACCGGCACCGCGCCGAAGCCCAGTTCGCGCCGGATGCCGTTGACCAGATAGCGCTCGTAGGAGGTCGGCAGCATGTCGAGCCGCGTGCCGAACACCACGAAGCGCGGCGGGCGCGTGCCCGCCTGCGTGATATAGCGCAGCTTGATCCGCTTGCCGCCGGGCGCGGGGGGCGGGTTTGCCTCAAGCGCATGGTCGAACCAGCGGTTGAGCGCGGAGGTCGACACGCGGCGGCTCCACGCTTCGCGCAGCTCGAAGGCGGCGGACAGCATGGGATCGAGCCCCTTGCCGGTCTTCGCGCTCACCGCGAGCACCGGCAGGCCCCTTACCTGCGCCAGCCCCTCGTCGAGCGCGAAGCGGATGCCGTTGAACAGCTTGCTCGGCTCGGCCGCAAGATCCCACTTGTTGATCACGATCATCAGCGCGCGCCCTTCTTCGAGCGCGAGGCTGGCGATCTTCAGATCCTGGTGTTCGAGCCCTTGCGTCGCGTCGAGCACCAGCACGACCACTTCGGCAAAATCGACCGCGCGGCGCGCGTCGGCGACCGAGAGCTTCTCCAGCTTTTCGACCACGTTGCGCTTCTTGCGCATGCCTGCGGTGTCGATCAGCCGGATCTCGCGGGTCTCGCCGCTTTGCGGGTCGGTCCATTCCCAGTCGATCGCAATCGAATCACGGGTGATCCCGGCCTCGGGGCCCGTCAGCAGGCGATCCTCGCCCAGCAGGCGGTTGATGAGGGTGGATTTGCCCGCGTTGGGTCGCCCGACGATCGCGAGCTTGAGCGGGCCGGTCGGCACGCCGTCCTCGTCTTCATCGGCGTCCTCGGCTGCATCCTCCGCGTCAGCGGCCTCGCTTTTCTCGCCAATGATCGGCCACAGCGCCTCGAACAGGTCGGCGGTGCCTTCCCCATGTTCGGCGGAGACGCCCACCGGATCGCCCAGGCCCAGCGAATAGGCTTCGAGAATCCCCGCCTCGCCCGCGCGGCCTTCGGCCTTGTTGGCGACGAGCACAACGGGCACGTCGGCCCCGCGCAGCCAGTTGCCGATCTCTTTGTCGAGCGGGGTCAGCCCTGCGCGCGCATCGACCACGAAGAGCACCGCGTCGGCATCCTCGATGCTGACCTCGGTCTGCGCGCGCATCCGCCCGGGCAGGGTGCTGGGGTCTTCGTCTTCCCACCCGGCGGTGTCGACCACGGTGAAGCGCATGCCCGCCAGGGTCACGTCGCCGAATCGCCGGTCGCGGGTCACGCCGGGCTGGTCGTCGACCAGCGCGAGGCGCTTGCCGACCAGCCGGTTGAACAGCGTGGACTTGCCCACATTGGGGCGTCCGATGATGATTACGCGTGGAAGCATGGTCAGGCCGCGTCAGGTGGAGGTTCGCGCCCCGCTTGGCAAGCGCGGGGAGGGCGTAAACGATCATGGTTGAATCGCATTAACCAGTTTTACGAGGGCGATCGAAAGGGGCAGCGGCAAATATTTGCCGCATGGATTGCCGCCCCCGTATCCTCTTCGCTCCCGCCGTAGCGATTGCCGCAAGCCTCGCAATTACCGGGGTTTCCCAGGCTCAGGCGCCGATTATCCCGCTCGCCAACAGCGCAGCCAGCGGCCAGGAATTGCCGCCTTACCTGCAATGCGTGCCCTATGCGCGCGAGGTGTCCGGCATCGACATTTATGGCGACGCCTATACCTGGTGGGAACAGGCCGCCGGCCGGTTTGAGCGGGGGCAGGCGCCGCGGGTCGGCGCGGTGATGGCATTCGTCCCCCATCGCAACATGCGGCTGGGCCATGTCGCGGCGGTCAGCCGGGTGATCGATTCGCGCACCGTCCTGCTCGACCATGCCAACTGGTCCCCGGTAGACGGGCAGCGCGGTCGGATCGAGCGCAACGTGAAGGCGGTCGACGTGTCGCCGAACAACGACTGGAGCGAGGTGCGCGTGTGGTATGACCCACTGCAGGGCCTCGGGAAAACGGCGTGGCCGGTCTATGGCTTCATTTATCCCGACGAGGCGACGCAGCCGCGTCGGCGGTTCGCGCAGGCCACCCCCCAGCCGCGCCAGCCCCAGCCGACGCGAGAAGAGCCATCGCGCGCCTTCCTCGCGGCCTTTTCCGCCGCGCCCGAGCCGCGCGCGCCTCGCGTAGCAGGCACCGGCCAGACACCGCGGATCGCCTATGCCACGGCAAGACCGCTCGAGCCGCAACGCGTGGCGAGCGGCACCCGAAGCGGCAAGCGCGATGTAGCCGCACGCGCCGTCGCGCTCTACGACTGACCTTGGGCAGGGGGCGTTAGCCTTCGAGCTTGGCTACGGGCGCGTCCTCGCCCAGATCCTCGAACCAGGCTTCCACGGAACCGTTGAGCTTCAGCGTCAGCGGCTGGCCCTTGCGGTCCATCGTCCGCCCGGCCTGCACGCGGACCCAGCCTTCGGGGATCGAATATTCCTCGATATCGGTGCGCTGGCGGCCCTTGAAGCGAATCCCCACGCCGCGCTGCAACGCCGCCTGATCGAAATGCTTGCTGCGCGGATTGACCGACAGCTGCATCGGCGGCACGTCCGCGCCCTGCTTGGCCGCAGTTTCGGGCGTTTCCTCGGGGTTCTGTTCGGGGGTATCTTCGCTCATGGCGCTGGCCGATAGACAGACCTGCAGGGCCTGACAATACGCGAGCGGTCCCTGTTGCCCGCAGGAACAGGATCAGTCGGGCGCGAGGCTGGAGCCAAACAGCGAAAAACGGCCCGCTCTGGGGATGCGGACCCCGGCATCGCTGCGCTCCCGGTCGATCTCGCTCGTCCAGGAACTGCGTTCGAGCAGCGGATTTCCACCCGGAGCATCCTTTTCGAGCTCGCGCGACGACAGCCGGCCATTGGCCGGATTGATTGGCGGAGCCCGCAGTTTCCCAAGCCTGTTGAGGCGTTTCTTCATGTGCAACCGATCCAAAATGACTCTTTTGTTACGTTGCGACCTAGATACGTAACAAAAGAGTCACAATCAAGGCTTGTCGCCGATCCCGCCCGGCTGGGGGCGGGGCGCTTGCCCTTTGCGCGCAGAGGCTCTAGACGCGCCGGTCTGTCGTGGATGGCATCCGCCGTTCGCGCGTCCTCGTTCGGATTGCGGGCGTGGCGGAACTGGTAGACGCGCTTGGTTTAGGTCCAAGTATCGCAAGATGTGGGGGTTCGAGTCC
>MDTG01318050.1_pt1 | contig 53165 bp, 43 predicted proteins | sample 811421 | NCBI WGS metagenome assembly MDTG01 (sample SAMN05326645, study PRJNA326480) | marine metagenome | isolation source: seawater | place: Pacific Ocean: South East | collected 2011
ATTCAAACACCAATTCAAACACCAATTCAAACACCAATTCAAACACCAATTCAAACACCAATTCAAACACCAATTCAAACATCTATTCAAAATTTAAAAGAACCATTAAGTCCTACACATATACCTATAGTAACACCAATTTTACCAGAACCTCCATATGGTATATTAAAAGGTGGTCCAAAGCCTACATATCGTATGTGGTTAAATAAGACGCAAAAAAAAAGAGATGATAATTTAAATCAAAATAATGATGTAACAAATGAAAAATTAAATCATTTAAAGGATAAATTTGGTATATTTAGTAAACCAAAAATAAAAGATGAAAATAAAAAAAAAAGAAAAAGAACATTAACAAAAAAAAGACATTGTACAATTAAACGTAAATATAAACTAGGACAAAATAAAACAAAAAGAAAAATTTCTGTACTAATTAAAAATAAAGAATTGCGAGCAAGAGTTCAAGTAGAAAGAAGCATGCTTCGTGCTAAGCCGTTACATGTAATGAAAAACTATTTATACTCTCATGGATTATTGAAAGTTGGAAATAATGCACCGAAAGATTTAATCAAGAAGATATATGAAGAATCTATACTAGCCGGCGATATTTATAATACATCAAAAGATGTACTAATTTATAATTATTTAAATAAAAAAGATGAATAAAATAAAATATATTAATATAATATGTTATTTAAGTTTATTGCAGTGTTAATTGTTCTCATGTTAATGTTATTATTGATTTACACAATTGAATATTACAAGATTAATATGGATCCTATGAAGAATCCAGTAAAAGTAGAAGAAATTATTGTTGAAACATTTGTACCAGATGAAAATAGTAATAAACCATATGCTGATGTAAATGATACATGTGCTGAATATAGTGGAGATAATGTTAGATTAAATCAATCATGTAAAACAAAAAATTTTGCAGAATGTATGGATACAACATGTTGTATTTGGGGTGGAGAAAAAGGATTACCTGATGTAAGAGGAAACGGAAATTGCTTACACGGAGATGCATATGGTCCTATATTTGGTAATAGCGCATTTGAACAAAAAGAATATTATTATCAAGGAGATAAATATTCATTTAATATTAAACAATAAAATTGATATTAAAAATATATTATTATATAAAATATAGAAATATGATTATTCCAATAAAGTGCTTTACATGTGGAAAAGTTTTAGCAGATAAATATAGATATTATGTTGAAGAAACACGAAGACAAAAGAAGGAAAATAATTTAGATGAAGATGCTGTTATTTATTTAACTAAAGAGAATACAGCAAAAACTATAGAGGGTAAAATATTAGATCAATTAAGATTAAATAGAATGTGTTGTAGAAGACATATGTTGACTCATGTTGATATTGAATAATTAAAATATTATATTATATTATTATGAAATATTATATAATACTATTTTTTATAGTACAAGTTTGTGGATTCAAAAATATATTTAGAAAATCAAATCATTTTCATTTATTGAAAGATTCAAATAATGAACCAAACAATGAACCACGTCCTAAAGAAATTAAGATTTTAGATATTGATTTTGAATCTTTAGTTAATTTTTATGACCAACAAATGATAAATAGTTTTAATGGAAATATTCCCTCAGCACCACAAAGTGAAGATGAAATAGAAGAAGACAGCTTTGAAGGATATTTAAGAACACATTTTGATGTAATTAAAAATAATGACAATAGAATAGACTTTAATATGTTTTTTTTATGGAGAAAACAAATTGGAACAGTATTAACAATAAATGAATTATTTGAAATATATAATACTATTGTTGAAAAAGATGAAGATTGTGATTTAATGAAATTTATATTATTAAATAAAATAATCGATGAAAATGATGGTGCAGATTTTAGTTAATTATAAATATTTGTTTTTTTTTATATATGTATATTTTATATGGGAAAAACATATAAAAAAAGAATTTTTCGTAAAAAAAAGACTGCTAATAAAAGAAGAAAATCTACTTTAAAACGAAAGTTAAGAGGAGGTTCAAATTTTGTATCTCCTTTTCAAGGAACTGCGTACAGTCAAGATAATTTACCTGGTATGAGTTTAAATCCTAGTGGAGGTTCTAATTCAAATTATTATCCATTAAATACTTATAAAGAAACACCGTTTCAATATATGAAATCAGAAAATTCATTAATGAGTGGTGGAAAAAAAAAAAGAAAAACACTACAACATAAGAAAAGCAGAAAAGGTAGAAAAAGCCGAAAAAATAACAAAAATAAAAAGTCGAAGCAAAAAGGAGGATTTATAGATCAAGGTATTAATTTATTAAGATATGGAAAATATGAAGTAGGTTCAGCTTATAATGAATTAGATGGATATGATAAACCAGTAAATCCATTGCCATGGGAGCAATTTAATTCAAAAACACATTCAAATTTTTCATCTTTATAAATTAATAATTAATTAAAAATTCATATAAAAATACTCATGATATAGTATAAATGTCAAAAGAAAATAATGATAAATTAATTTCAAAATCAAATACTATATCATGGAAAATAATAGATAGTTTATTTACAAATAATCCAACATTACTTGTAGATCATCATTTAGAATCATTTAACGATTTTTTTGATACTGGAATATTTCAAATTATTAAAGAAAATAATCCAATAACAATTAGTAAAAATTTTAATGATAAAAGAGACGATTTTGATTATGTATTAAATTTTTATATTGGTGGAAAGGAAGGAAATAAATTATATTATGGAAAACCAATTATATTTGATGAGAATCATCAACATTACATGTATCCAAATGAAGCTAGACTTAGAAATATGACTTACGGTATTACGATTCATTATGATTGTGATATTGAAATACTTATTTATGATAATTCTTTACGCGAAATGAAAGTAGAAAATTTATCTTTAAATAAGATTTTATTAGGAAAATTTCCCATTATGATGAATTCTAAATTATGTTTATATAACTCTCTTAATCGTGATGTAAGATTTTATATGGGGGAATGTAGAAATGATAATGGTGGTTATTTTATTATTGATGGTAAAGAGAAAGTTTTAGTTCCACAAGAAAAATTTGCAGATAATATGTTATACGTAAAAAAAAACGCAAAAGATGAATATTATAGTTATAGTGCTATTATTAGAACGGTATCTGAAGACCCATCTAAGCCTATTAGAACATTGAAAGTCCATATGGTAGCTTCAACTGATGATAAAACAAATGGTAATATTGTAGTTGAATTACCAAATGTAAGAAAACCTATACCATTTTTTATTGTAATGCGTGCATTAGGAATTATTTCTGATAAAGATATTATGCGTTATTGTTTATTAGATTTAAAAAAAAATGAATCTTATTTGGATTTATTAAGACCAAGTGTACATGATGCTGGCGTAATATTTACTCAACAATTAGCACTTGAATATATTTGTTCATTTATGAAATATGAAACAACATATCAAGCAATGAATATTTTAATAAATTATTTTTTACCAAATATTGGTGAATTTAATTTTATTTCAAAAGCTTATTATCTAGGCCATATGATTTTTTCAGTATTAAAAGTATACACAGGCATTGAACAACCAACAGATAGAGATAATTTTGCTTTTAAAAGGGTTGAATTATCCGGAGCATTAATATATGAATTATTTGGTGAATACTATAATAAACAAAAGAAAGATATATTTTTAAATATAGAAAAAGATATTTATTTTCATCATACAATTAATAAAGATGGAAAGAATGAGAAAGTAGATTTAAATCATATAAAAACTATAAAAATGATAAATGATAATTATAGAGATTACTTTAAGAATAAGATAGTTGAAAAAGGTTTTAAAACTGGATTTAAAGGTAATTGGGGTGCAAGTTCTCATACAAAAAGACTAGGATTAATACAAGATTTAAATAGATTATCCTATAATTCATATATTTCTCAATTACGTAAAATTAATTTACCTTTAGATGCGAGTGCAAAAGTTGTAGGACCACGATTATTACATAGTACACAGTGGGGAATTATAGATCCTATTGATACACCTGATGGTGGTAATATTGGATTACATAAGTATATGGCTATTGGAGCAACTATTAGTACTGGTTATTCGGGTGATATGTTAAAAAAATGGATGATAAATAAAGTAAATTTATATAATTTGGAAGAAAGTTATCCAGAATATATTTATCAAAATACAAAAGTATTTATTAATGGTTCATGGGTTGGGTATATAATTGAACCTTTTAATGCAATCAATGAATTAAAACTTCATCGTAGACTTGGATTAATTCCTATTCATACAAGTATTTCATTTCATATTCAAAAAAATACGTTACATATTTTTACAGATAGTGGTAGATTATCAAGACCTTTATATTACATGACTAATGATAATATTCCTAGCATATTTGTTAGTGATATAATTAAAAAGATTGATTCTTCAAATAAAATATTGTGGGAAAATTTGACTCGCGGATTTAATACAAAATTAATTGATGTAATTAATTATAGAAAAATATACGAAGTGAGTGAAATGTATGACTTAGATAAAAAATCACTAGAAAATATTATTAAAGATTCAGCAATTATTGATTATGTAGATACAAATGAATCAGAAAGTGCATTAATTGCAATTGACTATGAAAAAATATTAGGAAAAACAAGAAAATATACACATCTTGAAATACATCCATCTTTAATATTTGGAGTTATGGGTAATCAAGTAATTTTTCCAGAAAATAATCCACCAACAAGAAATTTATTTTCATGTGGACAAAGTAAGCAAGCTGTATCAATGTATCATACAAATTATCAAAATAGAATTGATAAATCTGGATTAATTTTAAATAGTGGACAAATACCATTGGTAAAAAGTAGATATATGAAATATATTAATAATGAAGAATTACCATATGGAGTAAATGCTATTGTTGCTATTATGTGTTATACAGGATATAATGTAGAAGATGCCATTTTAGTAAATAAAGGTGCAATTGATAGAGGTTTATTTAGAACTACTTATTATAATATGTACGAGTCAAGAGAAGAGAGTTCAGATGTTCCTGGTTCAGAGGTCGATAGTAAATTTTATAAAATAGATAATACTATAAAAAAAAGAGATGATACATATCATTACGAGAATTTAGATAATAACGGATTAGTAAAAGTAAATACAAAAATGGATGATAAAACAGTTGTTATTGGTAAAACAAGATATGATGAAATGGAGAATAAACATCGTGATGATTCAGTTTTTCCAAAAAAAGGTCAATTAGGGTTTGTAGATAAAGTATTTTTATCTAATGACGAAGATGGATTTAGAATAGCAAAAGTAAGAATTAGAGAAGAAAGAATACCTGCTATAGGTGATAAAATGGCAAGTCGTGCTGGTCAAAAAGGTACAATTGGGCTTGTTATTCCTGAAGAAGATATGCCATATACAGTTGACGGAATTAAACCAGATTTAATTATTAATCCACATGCTCTTCCTTCACGTATGACAATTGGTCAATTAACAGAGTGTATATTAGGTAAATTATGTGCTGAAAAGGGTGTATTTGGTGATTGTACTACTTTTACAAAAAACGGACCAAAAGAAGAAATAATTGGGAATATGTTGACTAATTATGGATATCATAATAGTGGTGATGAAATATTATATAATGGAATGACTGGGGAACAATTATCGGGAAGTGTATTTATTGGTCCAACATATTATATGAGATTGAAACATATGGTAAAAGATAAAATAAATTATAGAGCAAAAGGTCCAATTACTTTATTAACAAGACAAAGTGTTCATGGTAGAGCAAATGATGGTGGTTTAAGAATAGGTGAAATGGAACGTGATGGTGTTATATCTCATGGAGCATCCAAATTTCTTCAAGAATCATTTACAATTCGTGGTGATAATTATCAAATGGCTGTTTGTAATCAATCTGGAAATATTGCAGTTTATAATGTTCAAAAAAAACAGTTTTTTAGTCCTATGGTTGATGGTCCAATTCACTATAGTGAACCTATAAGTGAAGAAAGCAAAATTACTAGTATTAGTAAATATGGTAAATCTTTTAGTATTGTGAAGGTACCCTATACATTGAAGTTATTAATACAAGAATTACAATCTATGAATGTACAAATGAGAATTATTACAGAAGATAATATTGAACAATTAACAAGCATGTCTTATAGTGATAATATATTTAAACTAACAGGAGAAGAAAATATTGGAGAATATGGATTTAATGTACGAAGAAAGAGATATATTATGGAGAGAGAATTAAATGATAAAGAAACTAAAAAAAGAACTGAAAATATAAATAAATATGGTAAAAATCAACTAGATACGCCTGAAGAAGCCTACGAAGAAACTGAAAGCAAAGAGCCAGAAAAATATGAATCAAATAACTTATATTCTAATGTAGAAGATTATGGATTTTTTGAAACAGGATATACGCCTCCTCAATATCAAGATAGTCCTGGATATGCACCTCCACAAAGTAATGAAAATCTACAAATATCAGATTTTGAGCAAAATAGTAGCCCGTATAATCCTATTTCACCAGAAACTATAGATACAGAACCTTATAAGCCAGTTTCTTCAAAGCAAATGATAGAAAATGCATCAATATTAGAACAAGGTGAAGAAATAAAAAAATCGGACGAGGAACAAGAGGAAGAAACAAAAGAAGAGGATTCAAAATCTAAAACATCTCCCGGTGGTAAAAAAAAAATTAGTATAACAACAACATAAATATAATTTAAAATTGAATTTAAAATTATATTATTAAATAATATATAAATTATGTCAAATGATTCATCTGTAAGTAGTTCATTCTTTTCCAGTCTATATACTAGTAGACAAAATATATTAAAAATATTATCAACATTAGGATATGATATATCTGATTATGAACATTTTAAATCTCATGAACTTCATGCAATGATGAAGAATAATGAAATGGATATGTTATTAGAAAATAAAAAAAATAATAAAAAAATTTATATTAAGTATTTTGAATTAACAGGTAAACAATCAAAGGTATTAAGACAAAATACAATAGAAGAAATAATAGAAGATCTATATGACATAGAAAATATATTATCAAATAATGATGATCTTTTAATTATTTCTGAGCTACCAAATAGCGAACCAATAAATGTATTCTTAAAACATGTGTGGGATACTGAAGGTAAGTATATTAATATTGTTTCATTAAAAGCATTGCAATATAATATATTGGAACATAAACTTGTTCCAAGTCATAAAATATTAAATGACATTGAAGAAACTGAATTTAAAAATAAATATAATATTAGAGATAATTCACAAATACCTGAAATATCAAGGTTTGATCCGGTCGCTAAGCTTATTGGAATTCGACCAGACCAAATATGTGAAATTGAAAGAAATAGTAAAACAGCAATTAAAACAAAATATTACAGATGCTGTATAAATGTTTAAAAATTTATAATAAATATTATATATATATTTATTATGAGTACTTTATCAGATTCAATGAGTAATTTTGGCTCTTCATTATCAAATTTAAATTCAACAGTTGGTAGTAGTATTGGTTCTTCATCATTTTTTAATTCTAATTCCAGTTCAAATAATGGAAGTACTGGAAATCAATTAACTTCGGCTGAAAATACGATTAATGATATAAAAACAGATCTTGTTAACCAATCTCAAAAACTAAATAACTTACAGACAACATTAGAGTCAGTATCAACTGATGTATCTAATAGTCAGCAACGTAAATTTAGTGAAATAAATGAAAATGATGGAAATAATTCTTTAATAAGGGGAGATTTTGTAAATTCAGGTAATCGAATTATTAATCCTTTAATTATGAATAGTGTAAATAATGATGGCTTAGTTTCACCTGACAAGTTGAAAAAAGAAAATAAAGAAATTAGAAGAAGATTTATTTTAAAAGTTAGAGAATTAAAGGAATTATTTATCAAATATAAATTAAATGAGGAAGATGGTAGTTACAAAGAAGCATATGATAAATGTGGTTATGAATTAGACGCTATAAAAAAAGAACAAAGTGATTTAAGTAATAAAATTGTTAAAGTGAATAATATTCTGAATTTAAGATTGATGAGTATGGATGATAATATTAATAAACAATTAAGAAAAACAAGCACATTAAGAAGCAAAATAGAAAACGAAAACAATGAGAGTAATTCTTTCAAACAAATGAAAGAAGATGAAACAATAGAATATAGATTAAATCTTTTTTACATTGTTGGTATATTATTAGGTGGTGGATTATTAGTAAAAAATATTATGTCTTTCACTAAGAAGAAATAAAATTCTTTTCTAATGAATGAATATGGGAAATAAAAATAGAAGAAATGAAGCAATGAAAAATATGTTAACCACAATTTCAGGACAAGAAGAAAGTAGTCGCATGGAAATGGATATGAAACTTAATGAATATATTATACTTGTTGTAGTTGCTCTTTCTTTATTTGGTACATTAATGTACCAAATGTCTGATAAAAAAAAATAATAGGAAAATATATATAATGGATTATGATAAAATCATGAGAAAATATATTAAGGTAGAAGTACCTTTAGATGAAATGGAAAAATTAGTAGATGTAAGAGTAAAAGAAATTGAAACAATATCAGGTCAAGAAGATAATACTGCAAAGCAATTAAATATTTATAAAATGGTTTACTTTTTTTTAACAATAATTATGATTATAGTTTTGATATTATCTGTAAATTTCAAATTAAAATAATTATTTATATAATATATGGTAAAGAATTATAAAAATACAAATAATATCAAAAATAAAAATTTTCAATCATTACAACAAGGAAATACATTTATGAATAATAAAAATAGATTGAAAACAGGAAGTATAGTTGAAAATTTCGAACAAAATAATAGTCAAATTAAGCATGAAGATTTATTAACTTATCCATTATTTAGAAGTCAATTTAGTAAAGCTGTTAAAGCAAAAAAGAACATATATGAAGGATTTGGTGATCAACAATTTAATTCTATTGATAGAATTAATGATATTAATAAAGAAAATAGTGAATTAAGTAAACAATTAGATAAATTATATCGAGAATTTGATAGGAAATATCAAGAATATCAAGAAGAAAAAGTAAATATATCAAATGAAACTAGCCAATATTTATTAAGAACTGGTGATTCCCATAATTATCATGGAAAAAATGTCATGACAAATGATGGTGTAAGAGGATATGTAACAGAAAAAGGGTATTTTAAAAGATATCCAGATGATGTAACTTATCAATCTGTTGTTGGAAAAAATGGTTGTCCACGTGATAATACATTAACTACAATAGAACAAGATTTTACTGATTTAGGAAACTCTATGAGTCCAATGATTCCAGGTAGTGATATTTCTACTATGAAAAATAAAGGTAGATATGTTAGAATAGAAGGAAGAAATCAATATTTACATATTCAAGAATTAGAAGTATATTCAGGCGATAAAAATATATCAAAAATGGTAACTGAAATACAAGATGAGAGAGCAGATGAGAATAAATCTTTTAATTGTACAGGTACCGTATTTTACGGAAAAAAATATAATGAAGGAGATAGTATGAATATTACTGTTGGTAATTCTGGTTCAAACAGTAAAACAGTTACATTACCACAGCAAAATATGACTGTAAGTTCTGCACCAGTTAATACTCAAAATCCTAATTGGCGTGATACTTTTAGAACTTCTGTATCTGGAAATAAATTAACAGTAACAAGATCAGATAGCTCAGGTGGATGGGGGCAACAACTAGTTTTAAAAGCCACTACAAGAAGCAATGATATAGTATCTTATGAAGAGTTAATTCAATCACCTCATAAAAAAAGAGACAATACAGGAACTATTAATTGTAGTAATAGTGTTTTTGGTGATCCTTTACCTGGAACACAAAAACAATGTATTTGTAAAGTTCAAAAAGGAGGGGCAAAAGTTACAACTAGTTCAAGTGGATGGAATGCTCTACCAAGTTATGTTGTTGATGGTAATAAAGATGATAATCAATCATGGCCAAATGCAAACCATACACAGAAAGGTTCTAATGAATGGATTGAATTGGATTTACAAAATGAATATGATATAACAAGAATTACATTGTATAATAGACCAGATTGTTGTCAAAATAGATTAAATGGTGCTAAATTGAAAATTTTAAATGCAAAACGCGATCAAATATATCCAACTATTAGTTTAACAGGAGAAAGAACCCAAGAATTTATGATACGAACATTGCCAAGAGGACAGTCCTGTGGTGGAGAAGGACAAAATGTATATGTTAATAAGTTTCCAAATGTTAGGGACAATCAACCTACTTATTTGGGTTGCTTTGCAGATAGTGGAAGTAGAAGAATGGACTGGGATGGTGCAAATTATATGACATTTGATGATTGTAAACAAAAAGCAATAGATAATAAGAAAACATTTTTTGGTTTACAAGATACCAGATCAGACGGTACAAGTGCATGTATGTTAAGTAATGATATAGTAAAATCTACTTCATTCGGTAAATCTATAACAAGTGATTATGTATGGGATACAAAAACAAATACATCAGATTCAGGAAATTATTTGACATTAGAATATGATGGAAATATAACAATTAAAAATAAAGATAATGTTTTACTATGGGAATCAAACACAGCAGTAAATGATGATGATAGTTATATAACACTTCCAAAAACTGATTTTCCAGGAAATGATATAACTTCTAAAAGTATTAGCAATGCAGATTGTAGAGACTTTTGTAATGATAATAACGAATGTGTTGGTTATAATTCGTCAACTAGTAGTAATTTTTGTTGGTTTAAAAGAAAATTAGGTACAAGAAGTGATACTAATTCATGGAATTTTCATATAAAAGGTGCTGAAACATATTTGGTAATGAAAAATAACGGAAATCTAACTTTATATAAAGGTAAACCAAATGGAGGTAGAAACAAACAAGTTTTATGGAGTTCAAATACTTCAAATACAACTGCAGGTGGGCTGGTTGTAGAACAATGGAAACCAAAAAATGCAGGAGGTAATAAATATAAAGAAAATTATTTACTTCCAGGACAAAGTCTTGAAGCAAATAGATTGATTTCATCAAATAATGGTAAATTTATTGCACTTATGCAAAGTGATGGTAATTTTGTGATTTATGGTGCAAAAGATAGATGTGTTGATAAAAAAGATTTTATTGCAGGTGCTCCTTGGGCAAATTCAATTTATATGTTAAATAATACCAAATTTTTAAGTAAAAAAGGTGATTTTTCAAATGGTAAGCAAGTATCTGATACAACACCAGTGTATGATAAAATATCGCTTGGTGAATGTATGAGTAAATGTGAAGAATCAAATGAATGTAATAGTTTTTCTTTTGGTAAAATTAAAAGTGATCAAGAATATGATACATGTAAATTGTATAGAGATATACCTGATGCAACTGATAATAATGAGAGTATGAATAGCTTTTATCCTAATAACAGAAATCCATTTTTAGTTGGATGGAGAAATGCAGGTAAAATTGGTTATATAGATGAAAATTCTGTATTACATGAAATACCAGGTGAATTAAAAGGATATGAAAATGAATATAAAGAATATACAAATACAGACAGTAAATATAATGATATACGTACAGGATATATTACAGGTGCATCAGCTATATCTCCTTTAGAACAAGTAAAAGCAATATGTAATAATACACAAGGATGTGCAGGATTTGTATTTAATCCAACAACAAGTCAATATTGGTTGAAAAATGAAAATGTATATCCTATATCTTCAAAAACATCTAATGTAAACGATTTAAATCTCTATATAAGAAAAAGAAAAGTATTAGCAAATCCAGGATGTAGTGCAGAAATTAAAGAAATAACAAGTAAACAATGGGAAAATTATCAAAAAGGTGAAACATATAATAAAAATATGAAATGTGGCTTAGCTAATTATATAGATACAAATAGACTTAAATCTCTCGAAGAAGAATTGAGAAATATAATTGATAGAATAACAAATATTATGAAAAATATAAAAATGCAGAATGCAAGTAATAATATTGAATCTCAGAGAGAAGCTCTTTTAATTCAAGATAAATTTAGACAATTAGATATATTAAAAAAGAAGATTGCTGAATTAGAACCTCCAAGAGAAAAAGATGATTTCTTGGATACTACATTAAATAAAAAAAATCAAAATCAATTACCTAATTTATTTAGTTGGTGGTTTTCTGATAGAACTTCAGGTTCAGGAACCTCTGACTCTAATGAAAGTGCAAATGCAGGAACCGCAACGTCAAGTGGAAGTGTTATGGAAAAAAATGAATGTGAAAATCAAGCAGCGTGCATGGATGATTTAAATACATATAATCAAGCAGTATACAATGAATCATTTCAAACATTAACTACTCCATTTGATCCAAGAAAGGAGGATATGAGTATGTTGGTTTTAGGTACTTTGGGAATTATTGGTACAATGTTTGCATTTCAATCCTGTTCAAAATGTAAATAAATAATTATCTAATATATATATTATTATGAATGTTTATATTAGAATTAAACCCCCTACTTCTTTCATAGAAAAAACAACATTTGTTGAAAAAAATGAAAAAATAGTGACTCTTGTTCAAAAAAAATATGATGTGAGACAAAAGCCGGTTTTAAATAAACACGATTTTCGTTTTTCAAGAATATTTGATATTGATTATATGAATGAAGATATATATAATCATTTTGGTCAAGAATTAATATTGAATTTTTTAAGTGGACGCAATACTACATTTTATTTATATGGTCAAACAGGTTCTGGTAAAACACATACATTATTAGGTTATAATAATGAAAAAGGTATACTTGAATATGCACTTCATAATTTGACTAAAAATATTAGTAATGCAATATCATCATCTTGTTTAAAAATGTCTTGTTACCAATTATACTATAATAAATTATATGATATATTTTCAGATAATAACTTAGTAAATGGATATGATAATGGTCATAATCAATATATAATTCCAGATTTACAAAAGAAAAATGTATGTAAAGATAATTTCAAAGATTTAATTGAAACAATAAGACATTTTAGGCATGTGAGTGTATCAAGTGAAAATGATACATCAAGTAGAAGTCATTTAATTATAGAAATTCGATTTGGTTCGAATAGTGTATTAAGATTGATTGATTTAGCCGGAAGTGAAAAATTAAAAAATGTAAGAAATAATGAAATTTCAGAAAATGGAGATATTAATAGAAGTATTTTAGCCTGGAAAGAATGTATAAGAGCTTTACGTAATAAATCAAAGCATATTCCATTTCGTGGACATTTATTAACACGTATATTAAAAGATAGTTTTATCGAAAATCCATATACTTATGTATTAGGTACAATTAGTTGCGAAAATAGAAACGCATCTGACTCTTTGAATACTTTAAAATATATGGAAGATATAACTAGATTGAAAGTAAGTCAATATAATAATAAAAAATTTAACTATAGAGCACATTCATTTAAAAAAAGTATTAACTTTACAAATATTTTAGAATACAAAAACAGATTGGAGAGAATTAAAGGTCAGAGAGAAGAAATTATTAATAATATGATAACACGAATGACTACATCAGAAAGTAGAAGTGCTTTAGTGGAAGTATTGGATAAAGAAATACATATTTTAGAAACAATGAGAAACAAAATGAGATAAAAATAAAAATGATTTTCTCCATAGAGTATATTATGGCTAAAAATAATAGGACATCATGGATTGATATTGAAGGCAATGAAGATTTAAAATATGATGAAGAGCTGAATAGAGAAAAAATAAAGCTTGAAATTGAAAAAAAAATTAAAGAATTAAAATTAAATCAAAAAACAGTTGATGTTAATACAGAGGAAACAGTAGAAAATATGATTAATTATTTAAATGAATTACAAAATACAGAACAAGAACTTTACACTGTTTTAAAAGACGAAAATGATAATACTGATAAAAAAGATATAATTAATCAAATTAATGACTTGTCCAGTAAAAGAGATAACTTATACAGAGATTTAAAAGAAATGTCAGTGAGTGTACGTAATGAAAGTAAAAATGAAACAAAATCTTACGAAAATCAATTAAGACTTGTATCTATTGCTGAAAAAGAATTAAATAGAGAGAAGGAAAAATTACAAATATTAAATGCAGAAAAATACAATAAGTTAAGAATGGTTGAAATAAATACTTATTATAGTAAAAAATATGAAGCTTTAGGATATATTACCATATTAGTGATTATTATATTTTTAGTAGTAATGTTAATAAATTATTTAACAAGTATTAATTTAATACCATCTAGTGTAAGTAATAGTGTTGGTCCTCTTTTGATTGGTATTGGAATATTTATATTATTTTTGGCATATTTTGATGTATTAAAACGTAGTAATTTTAATTTTGATGAATATGCATATCCAAAAGAAGATGGTTCTAGTTCATCGTCAGGAGAAATAGGTATATGGCCTGAGCCTGATTTAGGGTTATGTATTGGAGAAGCTTGTTGTAGTAGCGGAACAGAATATGATACAACTACAGATACATGTAAAGTTGTATCTACTAGTAAAGAAAGTTTTATTGGAGAAAGTCAAAGTTCAAATAATATTGTAACAGGCTTTAATACTGAGGAATATATGGTTGTATAATATATGCAAAATCAAACTGTCTTAAAAAATGAAGATATTTATAATATTGTTACTTTTAAGAATTTTTTTAACAATAGAAAGATATTACATGGAGATTTAGGAAATGTAGTTTCTTTTTATCAATATTCCAAGTCATATTTACATATTGGTAAGTTGATTGATTTTAGTTACAAAGATGGTAAAATTAATTTTATTTCAATTAAAATACGAGGAATATCTACAGTTATTGCTTATCATGAAAATATATTTGACGTAAAAATATACGATGTTAAGTCTTATATAAATTGGAAATTAACTTCTAAGCAAAAAATATTAACTGAAATAGATGATTATATTGAGAGTTTTCTTTTAGGAGATAATTGTGGTTTTATAAAATCATATATTGGAAGATATTATTAATTAAATATTTTTTTATCAAAAAATAATGACATTATATACTAGTTATTATGGTGGTTAAAATATATACAGATGAATTTGATCCTAATTATTATATGAATAAATATCCAGATATAAAAAATGCATTTGGTACAAATACATGTGATTTATTTACTCATTATCAAAATTTTGGTATAAAAGAAGGACGATTTCCTAGTTATAATGTTGAAAAACAGACTCAATTATCAAATCCAACATTTAGTCAAAATTATATTAAATATAATGATTTCAGAATTTTACCAACTTCTAGTTCAACAGAAATAAAATCAAAAAAATTTGATTCAGGAGATGAATGTAGAAGTTATTGTAACGATTTAGAAGAATGTTCAGGATTTACAAGAAATAAAAGCAATAATAATTGTAGTTTCTTTAGTGGTGATGTTTATCCAACAGCTGGTACAATGCAAGAAGCAAGCAATAGAAATACTTTTGTTCGTGAAAAAATAAATAATACTGTTTGTGATGCAGAATGTCAAAGACAAAAAAAATTAAAAACGTTGGAGGAAAAATATCAACGTTCGCTTTATAATTATCAAAGTGCACCTGAAAATTTGAAAAGCGCAAAAAAAAAATATATTATTTTCAAGAATGGTGAACCTTATTATCAAGATTTATATGAACGTGAATTAACAAAAAGAATTAACAAAACAATAAGAAAATTATTTGAAGAAAATTTTGAACAAGCTAAAAGCACTAATGAATCAATAGATGATTTTAAACAAAAATATAATTTATATAATAATCATTTAAATAATTATTTAATAAATGTTAGTGAAGGAAATAAAGTATTTCAAAAAAAATTATATGATTCTACTACGGAAAAAGAATTGGATGCAAGAAAAAGTTATTACGAATTAAATGAAAAATATAATATTCAATGGTATTCAAATATGTTTACACGATTATATGTTCTTCTTTTAATTATTTATCTAGTATTATTTGTAATAAATGGTGCGTATACAAAAGGTTCAAATATTGTTTTAGTTCTTGTATTTTTAGCATATCCTTATATTTGGTATTATATTATTATGAAATATGTGATGTATTTATTCAATTTAATTTATTTTAATTTACCAAAAGATGTGTACTATGACATATAATTACTAACCTATATTATAAATATAGTTTAACTTAATCTGTTAAAATATATTTTAATTAATGTTTGGTAGAAAATTGATTTAAATAATCTTTATTAGTATATATAAAAATGTCAAGTGTCTCTAAATATTCTTGCAAGCGCTGTGGTAAAAATTTTTCTCAGAAATCTCATTTTGATTCACATATGAATCGTAAAAATCAATGTGAAAATGTATTACAAAAAATGCAAGAATATAGTGAAAAGATAAAAGAATTAGAAAATAATACAAATTCTTATGTCAATAGTAATAATTTAAAAACAATGAAAAAATTGCACGAATCATTATATAATTTTCAGGGAAATATATTTGAATTTATGAATATGTTTTCTGACGAAGATAAAATGAAATGTAGAATACACGAAGCTTTATTTATTATTTTTGGTTCATTAGGATTAATTGAAAAATTACAAGAATTTACACCCTGTACTGGAAATTTTAATTTGAGAGATATAGCTCCTATGAAAAATATTTATAAAGATTTATATTTTAATAATGGTGAAGAACGTTCTATATGTGCTGGTTCTGATTCTTCTGATTTTACATTAATTAATAAACATAATAGTAATCATTATATAGCTTGTTCTGCAAAATATTATAAAAATGAAAATATTGGCGAATTAGATATTGAAAAAATTCATTTTTATGCAAAAAAATACAATGAAGATAATAATAAAGTAGACACATATCTTTTGGTACCTAATAGAAAAATAACTACTGAAAAAATAAATAGAGCAAATAAAACTAGTGAACTATTGAAAGAAGCAGCGCGTGATTGTGAAATTCTTGATTGGAATGATTTAAATGATGCACTAAAAAATATGCGAAATAATAAAATTACTCCATCTTCAGTAAAAAATTGGGATGAGAATAATGAAAAAATAATAGTAAATCAACGTTTGCATGGAGATTATGTTATTAATCAAACAATTCATTTTTTGAAAGAAGAAAATGCAAAGCACATTGTCTGGTATGTCGGAATGAGACTTGGAAAAAGTTATATGGCAGCTGGATTATTTCATGAATATAATTTGATTTTAAATAAGCCGAAAGTTAATTATTTATTTATAACAAGTATTCCAAATGAAACTACAAAAGATAGAAATAAGTGGATGCATGTATTTGAAAATAATCTTAATTTATCTGAGTTTGAAATAATTACTTTAGATGGTGAATATAATAAAAATAATCCAAAGCCAAAATTAAAAAATAAAAATATAATATTTTGTTCTGTTCAGTTTTTAAAAAATAAAGAAAATGAGGAAAAAATAAATACTATTTTATGGTTAAAAAATATTCATTTTGACTTACGTATTACAGATGAAACACATTTTGGGCTATCAACTTCCATGTCAAAAAAGGTATTAACTACATATGGTAATAATGCTCCTACTATTCATACTACAGGTACTGCTGATAAAGTAATAAAATTTTATAATATTAAAAAAAATCATTGTATTTATTGGACAACACAAGATAACAAGTTTTGCCAGCAAATTAGTGATGAAGAAAAAAGAAATGAATTGATTAAAAGAAAAGGTCCAATATTTGAAAATATACTTAAAAATTATTCATATAGAACAATCGAAGAATTATATAATAGTTTTCCTGAATTGATTACATTTACACATGATATTAAAAAAGAAAAGAAATCAAAAATTATTGAAAAAACTAAAAATAAAGCAGATGGATATGGATGGTCAATTGAAGGTCTACAGTTACTTGTACAATATCATAGTGATAATACAATTGAAAAAAGAGCTGAATTTCAAAATCCACAAGCAGTATGCGATATGTGGTATAGTATTTTTGGAAAGTATGACGAAGATTCTATATTAGATTCTGACTATGAAAATTGTTTTATGGAACGATACAAAAATACTTGTCAAACATTGAATTCAAGAACTATAGGAAATACCGAAGAGCCTATGATAATATTAGTATTTTTATCAAATAATAATATTCATAAAACATCATTAGCACATAAAGAGTTATTAGAGAAACACAATATTGTTAATAATAAAATTCATAATTATTTGATTATTTGTACCAATACAATTGTTTCAAATGAAGGAATTAAAAAACGCATTTCTGATGCAACAAGAGAATGTAAAATGAAAAAGAAAAAAGGAATCATTGTATTAACTGGTAAACAAGGTCATTTAGGTATTACATTACCTAGTTGTGATATAGTTATTTTGTTAGATAATTCATCAAAAAATAGTGACAGTTATCATCAAAAGAAAAATCGTTGTTTATCAGATGCAGAAAACAAAAAAGCTGGATTTGTATTTGATTTAAATATTCATCGTTGCATAAAGGAAATGATATCTTATGGAAATAGTATTGGAATTAAAGGACATCCAACTGAAGTAATAAAGTATTTATTGAAAAATCGTATTATTTGTTTTAACATAGATCAATGGGATGCTAAATTTGGTGAAGATTTATTAGAAGAATATAGTGATGATATTTACGAATATTATTCAACTAATAATTTTTATGATACATTACACAATACATTTGATTCTATAGAAATAAAAGAGTCAGATTTTGTAAATGGTACTTTTGTATTATTTAATTCAATCTTTAAAAATGTTAAAATATTAAAAAATAAGAAAAAGATGATAACAATAAAACAAGAACAAGAACAGGAAAATATAAATAATGGTATAATAAAAGGTGGAAAAAAAACTTATTTGTTAAATAATAATGAAGATTCTTCAGATAAAGTAAGTAGTGTTGAAGAACAATCAGTAATTAATCCATTTGATATATTGATTCCTATTACAGTTATTCATATTATTTTAACTATTCGAATGAAAAATGTATCGACACTAAAAGAAATGAACTTAGAAGTGCGCAAAAATGAAGAATTAACTATGATTTTGAATAATCAAGTTCGTTTGTATTGGGGAAATAAAATTACAAATGAACAAGTTGAAATGGTAATAAATATATTAATTGATTATTTAGAAAATGATAATGAAACATCAAATTTAATTCATTACATTAAAGAATTATTTTACAAAAATTTAAAAGATAAGAATGAGTTTTCTAAAATTATTGATAAGTATTTTACTCCACAAGAATTGGAAAGAAAAAATAATGCAGAAATATCTACTCCTTACTTTCTACGCGCAGATATGATTAATAAAATTCCTGAAGAAACATGGAAATTAGAAAATGTTAAAGTACTTGAGCCTTGTTGTGGCAAAGGAGCATTTGTTTTAGATATTATTAATAAGTTAATGTTTCATATGCGTGATAAAATAAAAAATGAAGAAAAAAGATATGAAGAAATTGTTACTAAGCATTTATATTTTGCAGATATTAATCCTTTGAATATTCATATTTGCAAGTTACTAATTGATCCTGAAGAAAAATATAATCTGAATTGTTATATTGGAGATACATTACAATTAAATATCAATGAAAAATGGAATATTAATGGATTTGATATTATTATTAACAATCCACCTTATCAAGATCCAAAAGGTTCATCCAATGGTACTTTGTGGGACAAGTTTGTAAAATACGGAATTGATAATTTAAATACAAATGGAGTTTTATGTTATGTTCATCCTTCTGGATGGCGTAATGTAGATGGTAAATTTAAATATTTACAAAAAGAAATATTTAATAACAATTTAAAATATTTAGAAATTCATAATGAATCAGATGGATTAAAAACATTTAACGCAGAGACTCGTTACGATTGGTATATATTAGAGAAATCAAATAATTATGATAAAACAACAATATTATTTGAAGACAATAAAGAAATGATTATTGATGTTCGTAAGTTGGATATTATTCCTAATGGAGACTTTGAATTATTTCAAGAATTATTAGGAAATTCCGAAGATGAGTTATGCGAGGTAATGCATAGTTATTCATTTTACGATCCTAGAAAAGAATGGATGTCTGAATATGAATCAGAAACTCACATACATCCATGTGTATATACAATTACTCATGATTGTGAAGTAAAAAAGAAATACACTAGTAAAAATTTAGGTCATATTGGTGTACCCAAATTAATGTGGAGTAATGGTCGTATTAAATCTATTGGCTCTGTAATAGATTATGATGGAAAATATGGATTAACTTGCTTTGCTTATGCTATTGTGGATGATAAAGAACATCTAGAAAACATTAAAAAAGCATTTGACTCTTATAAATTTAGAAGATTTATGGAATATTGTGCAGTAGGTCAATTAACCGTTAATTTTAAAGCAATTGCTTTATTTAAAAAAGATTTTTGGAAACACTTTATTTAATATTATAAATCACTAATTATTAGTAATACTGTTCCTGTAATAAAATAAGATAGTAACACATCAATTGTGTAATGACCTCTTGTAATTATTAAAGAAAATGCAATAAATATTTGTACAATTAAAAAAAATAGAAACCATTTTTTATTGATTACATTATTATTGTATAATACATAAACCATAATAAGAGAAACTGCAGTATGACCACTAAATATTTTGTCATTACAATGTCCTTTAAAAAAATCAAGTATATCTACTCGTTTTTTACATATTTGTGATTTACATGCTGGTAATATAGTAACTACTGTGGTTATTGCTCTTAAAAAGATGATAATTGAAAAATATTTAAAAATACTAATAATATTTTTCATATTGAAATTAATAAAATATGGAATAACTAATATTAGTAAAATAATATCAACTAAATAATGATATTCTGAAAAATTAGGTATATTATCAATTAATATATCATATAATGGTTCTTTATGTGTATGATTATGAGGTTCACAATATAATAAATAATAGGTAGATAAAAAATGAAATAAAAATGGTATTAAAAAAGCCCAAAGAGGAAGTGTTTTAAAATACAGATTTACATTATTTATAAATTTTAAGTTTTTATTTTCAAATTCATTTTCTTTTTTTTTCTCATTAAATACAATATCTTTTTCAATTGGTATAATATTTTTTTCATTAATATCCTTTTTACCCACAACTTTTGGACTAGATATTGGTGTTGTTAAAGGACTATTATTCGAACTCATATATAGTTAAAATATATTATATATGAATTTAATCGTTAAAATCTTCTTCATCATCGTCGTCGTCGTATATTAATTCTACGTTCTTCCAACATTTATATGTTTCAAACTTACCATATTTTTGGTCCATTGCATCAAATAATTTTGCCATCTTTGGAGGTCTTTTACCAAAATTGCTCCTGAACCACTGATTATATTCTTCTGTAATAGCGCCTTTTTGAATCTTTTTACCATCACACGGTTTCACTTTCTCTGTAATAAATTTAATAATAACATCTTGACCAGAACGATATTCTTTACTTGATGCAATTACCTTGTCACAATCTTTTACAACACCATTTGTTTTATATGCAATGTCCACTAATATAGAGATAAATGTTTCTGTCCAGTCATTTATTTTTGATTCAAGTGTCATATCTTTTTTAAATTGATATGGATACATAGGATCATTATCAACTGGATTGTCAACAAATCGTGATTCAAATGGTATTTTACGTATTCTTCGCCATGTTCCTTCGTCTGTAGCTGTGATTTCTGGAAGATTATTTGTTGCAAGAATTACTTTACACTGAGGTGTAAATGTAATACTATCTTTCCATAATGCACGAGCCTGTATTGGATCACCACCAGTTAACTCTTTAATAACACCTTCATTAAATTTATCATTTTCACTTGATTCATTTGTACCTGTTAATCGTACACCCTGTAATTTTGCAATCTCGGAAGATGTAGAACCAACACTTGTTCGTTTTTGTGTAATATAAGATAAAGGCAATAATTCATAATATTCTCCTAATATATTTCTCATTATTTTTAACAATAATGATTTTCCATTACTACCAATACCCATAAATATATTGAATGTTTGATTATAGTTAATACCAATTAGACATGAAGCAAGTAAATCCCAAATATATTTACACAAATTTTCATCAGGAAATAATTGTTTCATGAATGTATTTATTTGCTCAATATATTTTGATTTTTCAGGACATTTTTTAATTTCATCTAATGGTATATAATTTATTTTTGTACTTTTACTAACGTAATCATCTGGTAAGCCATTACGAAAACATTTTTCTTTAAAATCAACTATTCCATTTTCAAAGCCTAATAAATAAGGGTTTGCATCCATTTTTTCAACAAACTTTTTATCATAAAATAGTATTCTAGCTTCTTTCATGATTTTATTTTTTTTATCATTATCTTTTAATCGTGTACAAATTTGAGACATTGTGTTTACTTTCTTTTCAGTTTCATTCCAAAAATCATCTTCTTGGTCATACGCATTAAATTGTCCTGTACAAGCAATTATCTTATCTTGATATACGTCATGCATATCAGTTGAAATTAAATAATTTAGTTGAACGCCACATTCCATTTCTCTCCAACTATGTTGTTTATATTCATACCATAAATTGTTTTTATAGGCGATACATACAAACTGATTTCCAAACATTTGTTTCAATACTTTCGCGAAATCAAAATCTGTTTGTCGTTCATTGATTGTTTGTTCTACATAATAATTAATAGTACTTTTTTGAATTTTTGTATACTCGTTTTCGACACTATCTTCCTTTTCTTTTCTATCCCAATAGTTTTTTACCCAATATTCAATTGACCTTGAAGAAAGACAATGTGTACCTTGATCAAATCGTTGCCATTCATCATATCGAGTTGCTATGTCAGAATACTTGAATTTTCTTGACTTTGAACTGAATTTAATCCATGTTAAAAATAATCGTTCATCTGTATTTTTAAGAGCCCATCCTACTTTTATCCAATAATCATAAATATCACTGAATTCAGGGGGTAAAATCATGGTATATTGATGTACTTCTTTTAAATGATAATCAGTTGAACGCAAATTATCTTCATGAAAGAAAGTCTCAATTTCTTTATCAAGTTGTTGTTGATTTCGTATATTTAGATTAACACCCATTGAATAATTATATCTTTTGATTCCTTTCATAGATAATTTTTTTTTTTCATTATTTTTTTCTTCTATTTTATTTTTTGAAAATTGTGTTGATTCAAATAAGATACAGTTACTATTTCTTGCAGAAACTAATTTTAATTTTTCATAACTATTTATAAAACCATCAACTGGTTCTTCTACGAATTTACACGTTTCATCTGTATCATCATATTGAATTAAATAATAATATTTTAATACATATGCATCATTATCTGGTTTCCTTGAACCATATAACTGCCATCCAGTTGAACCACGTGAAATACTTAAATCAAATACTTCTTCCCATGTATTATTAATAGGTAAATTTAAATATTCATCTATTTTTGCAATTATTTTTTCTCTTAAAATTAATTGTAATGTATGAGGCATCTTAATTCCAATGTAAATATGAATACCATCTTTAGTGTCAGCATGGTCTTTTTGTATATTAACATTTGGTTTTTCGAATATATATACTGGAATATCATGTTCATTATTTAAAATTAATAATTCTTTTATAACATCAAAATATAATTGTAAAAGCACATGTATATCTTCTTCAGAATGTTGACGGTTTGTAATATTTGGTTTATATCTGAAATCCATATCAATTAATATCGGAGCATCATCTGATTTTAATTGTCTCTCAACCAAATATTCTTTGTTTCCTTTTACAAAAACAAAGTCATAATATAACTTGTAAAAAGAATCAATATCTTCATCAGAAATATAATATGTACCTCCTTTAATACTTGTATGGGTAGGAACAATAGTATCTTTGTTATTTTTAGATATTGTATGACTCTTTATAAAGTCATTATATGCATTCTTTTTCATTGATGTTCTATTCATATATATTATATAATATATATTACTAAATCAATTTTCTAATATATATTTTCTATTAATTTTGTTAATAGTTATTACCATAAATAGTATAAAAGCAAATATTTTTTTAAAAAATTTAAACCTAAAATATTATATTAAGATTTGAAATATTATATAAATATAAAATTATTTTCTCATTATAATTAGTAACAAAATTAAAATTATTACTAACTATATATTATTTCTTAATTATGAGTTTTAATAATCTTAAATAATAATATTTAAAAATTTAATTATAAATTAATTAAATGGAAAATATTTTTATTTCAAAAGATACAATGCAACGGATATTGTCAGATGTGAAAGAAATTATGAAAAATCCTTTAACTGAACATGGTATATATTACAAACATGATGATGATAATCTTTTACTAGGTTATGCAATGATTGTTGGTCCTTCGGAAACACCGTATCAATACGGATATTATTTTTTTAAAATAGCATTTTCTAAAAACTATCCATATAGTCCACCTGTAGTTACATTTCAAAAAAACCCATATAATATAAGATTTCATCCCAATTTTTACAGAACAGGTAAAGTATGTTTATCGATATTAAATACTTGGAGGGGTGAACAGTGGACTAGTTGTCAAACACTATCAAGTATATTACTTACGATGTGTAGTGTTATGAATAAAAATCCTTTACTTAATGAACCTGGAATTACATTAAGTCATCGGGATAATAGACCATATAATGAAATAATTTCTTATTATAATTTAAATTTTAGTGTGTTAGATATGGTAGAATTAACGAATATTGAAAATTCTTTCAAAGTTTTTGAAAATGAAATGAAAAGTTGTTTTAAAAAAAATAACAAATTTATTGAAGATATTTTAGAAAATATGAAAAATAAATATAATGATGAATCTGATATTACTAGATCTACAAATGTTTATAGTATGAATATTAAAATTAATTTACAACAATTAATAAATAAATATGATTTAATTAAGCATAAATTATTAATATAAAAATTGAAATAAAAAAAAAGTAATAACTATATTAAATAAAATGAGATTTTGTATTAAATGCGATAATATGTATTACATACAAATACATTCAGAAGATTCAGATGAATTAATGTATTATTGTAGAAAATGTGGTAATACATCAGAAATGTCAGTAGAAGAAACTCTATCTATTACATCATCTAATTTAAATAAAGAAAAGAGTAATTTTGATGATATTGTTAATAAATATACTAAATTTGATCCTACGTTACCAAAAGTGAATTATATAAAATGTCCTAATGCTGATTGCGAGTCAAAAGATAATCCTGATAAAACTGATATTGTATATATTAGATATGATGAAAATAAAATGAAATATATTTACATGTGTACATTGTGTGATATGGTATGGAAAAGTGATATTTCTAATAATTAGAATAAAATTGAAATATTATATAAAGTATTTGTATATAAATATATAATATGGATAGTCCTAATGAAGAATATTTATCTGAAGTTGAAAGTATCGATAATGATTTTGATGAAGAAAATGATGAATTAATAGAAGATGTAACCAATAAAATAACTGTAAAAAAGAAAGAAAAACCAATTAAATTATCAATCGTAGATGATGGAGATGAAGATGATGAAGTTATTGATGGTGTTGATGAAGATGATGAATTAGAAGATGAAGAACTAGATGAAGAAAATGAAGAAGTAGAAATATATGATGATGATAATAATAAAGCAGAATCTATTAATACAAATACAATGAATATCGGTGATGTAAAATTTGACATTTCTGATGAAGAGGACGATAGTGATTATGATGATAGTTATTATGAAAAATTTGATAGTGAGTTGAAACAAGATTATATTTTAGAACATCATACAAATTTATTGCAAAATAATTATGATGAAATAGAAACACTTAGTAAAATTGCTTCATCAAATGCATATGGTATTGACGATAAACTACATAAAACAATTCCTATTTTAACAAAATATGAAAAAGCTAGAATATTGGGATTACGCGCAAAGCAAATAGAAAACGGCAGTTTACCATTGGTTGAAATTGATAAATCAATAATCGATTCTTATTTGATTGCAAATATGGAATTAGAGCAAAAGAAAATTCCATTTATCATCAAAAGACCATTACCTAATGGTGCTAACGAATATTGGAAAGTCAAAGACTTGGAAGTGTTATGTTAAATTATTTTAAATAATAAATATTTTAAAATAATTTTTTATTAAGCATCTTCACCTTTTAATATATCTATTTTTGCTTCTAAATCCATAATTTGTTCTTCACTCAAAGTACCTTTTTTCTTTCCATCTTTAATTTGCTTTTGAATATTTTTAATTTCTTTCTTTTTTTCTTTATCTGACATATCTTTTGTATTATCTACATTTTCTTCAATTATATTTCCTAATGCATCTACTTTTGCTTCTGCATTTGCTTTATCAAAGCTTAATGTTTTTTTCGCTAATTTTTCGGCTTTTTTACGTGCTTTTTCTACTTCTTCCATCCATTCTGCACCCATCACTGTTAATCTTCCTGATTCTAATATCCATTTTTCAGGACATAAGGCTTCATAGAATTCAGCATTGTGTGAAATCATAAAAAGACCTCCTTTGAATTCTTTAATTGCTGTTGCTAATGCACCCAATGAATCTCTATCTAAAAAGTTAGTAGGTTCATCAAGAATAACAATATGAGGTAAATTCCATAAACCTGCACCTAATACAACCTTTACTTTTTGACCACCTGATAAAGCATTCATACGTGTATGTTGTGCAAATTCTGGTTCTAACCCGAACCCATCAAAATGTTTTTGAATTTCACCTGTTGTTAATTTTCTTTGACCAAGCATTGACTCCATAGCAATTTGTTCATCCTTTTCATCTAACATTTTTTTGTATCCCATTTGCAATAATTCTGTTCGACTATGCCAGCTATCTTCACGACCAACACCTTCCCATATAACTTCATATTCATGTTCACGTTTTCCTGTTCTACGTGCTTTAATTTCTTCAACTATTCCTGTTTTTTCCTCTTGAGCTTTTTTACGAATTGCTTTAACTTCTTCGTCTGTCATTGTGACTGAATCTTTTTGTGTCATTTCTTTATCAATACCTCCTCTATATCTCCACATAACATATTCAACTGGTGTTTTTTCAAGATGATCTTCAATATGTGCAAAAGCATGTTGAGCAACATATGCTACACGTAAATTAGGATGTTTTTCAATGGTTCCTTGATCTGGTTCTAATTCACCTACCATTAATTTTACCAATGTTGATTTACCAGCACCATTTACACCGACAACAGCAACACGTGAGGCTAAAGAACATTGAATTGTTACATCAATCAATTGTGGTAATGGGGCTGTAGGATATTGAAAATGAATTCCTTTTGTTCTTAACACTGCTTTTGTTAAAGACTTTACTCCTTCTAATGGTCCAGGTTCTGGAAAACTAAATGATGTTGTATCAGATGATAATTCATAATAGGCTTTTGCTTCTGGTTTTTGTTTTACAAAATCTGATAAATTTCCTTTATATGATTTTAATTTTAAATTTTCATAGTGAATAATATTTGTACATACATTATCTAAGAATGTAGTATCATGTGAAACAACTAATGATGTACATTTTTTAAGATTTTGAATATATTCGGTTAACCATTTTACAGCAAATTGATCCAAATGATTTGTAGGCTCGTCTAACAATAACATATCTGGTTCTAACAACATAGCACGTGACAATGCCAATTTCATTCTCCAGCCACCAGATAATGTTGATACACCTGCATCAATCGCTGCAGCGGTTCTTGATACGCCAAAGCCCATAGAAGTTAACATTTCTTTTACTTGTTCTTCCTTACAACCATGTTTTATTACTTTTTTATCTGTCATTATATATTCAAGTACTGTCATGTCTGCTTTTTCACCAATAATTTCACATTCAACATAAATAGTAATTAAATCAGTAGGAAATCCTTCAAGATTACCACCAGCAATCGATTTCATTAATGTTGATTTACCAGCACCATTTGGTCCTACTAAGCCATATCTTCTTCCAATTTTTACTCTAAAAGGTGTTTGATGTAACAATACTCTTGTACCATAAGCCAATGAAAATTGCGCATTACATAAATCTTCTTCTTCATCTTCTGGATCTACTTTATCCAGCGTTAGATTTTCTACTCCCTTTTCGTATATTTGATTTATTACTTCTTCAATATTATCTTCTCTCCAGAGTGGTTTTACATAATCATATATACAAGCATTCCAGTCTTCAAATTTACGGTTATTAGAAGAAACTAAGCCATGACAACAAAGTGCAATTAAATTAACTTGATTATCAGATAGCTCATTATTTAAATTCGAATTACATTTTTCTTTTATTAATTCTTTTAATTCAACCAAGGTTAATACGTTATCACTTATAGTTGTTGCTTCACTTGATACTCTTTGTAACACATTTAATGAATTTTCACATACTTTTCTTACTTCTTCTACAGCAATCTCATCAATACCTTTTTCTAACACTGGTTTTAATATTGGATAAAATTCATATGCAGTTCTTGGATCATTTACCAATTTACACATATTTCCAATAACTAAAGCTGCTCTACGTTGTATTGCTACTTTTTTTTCACGCATACCTCTAGTTAAAACAGGTACTAAAAGACCAAGTGTTGACATATCTACATCATTAATAAAACTTGTGGCTACTAAGCTATCCAGTGATGCTTCAGTATATTTTACTGGTTCCATATAACCTTTTATAACATCAGGTATAATATTAATAATATCTACATTATCAATGACTGAACATAATTCTTGAAAACAAATTCTTGTTTGTTCTTTTACTTCTCTTTTTACGTCACCAGCAATAGTAATTAATTCAAGTATCATATTTGGCAAATTAAATTTAACAATTTCCTTTTGATGCTTAGCTAATGAACCAAGTAATATTAACGATGCTTTTTTAATTTGCCATTTTAAGGATGTTAATCCTTCATATAAAATATTCATATATGCTTTCATAGCAAATGGATTCATTTTTGAAATGATTATTTCTCCACATTGAGTTGCTTTTTCAGAAAGTTTATAATCACCAATTTTTTCTAATAAAGAAGGCAATATTTCAATCAATACTGATTCTTGTGTTGCATTTGTTTTTGATAACTCAATTAATAAATTATCAAAATCATTATTCACGATTAAATCCACCAAAGTCTTATTTGTGCTGTAAAACACTGACATTTATAACATATACTATTTTTTAATCTTTATGTAATTATAATAATTAATTTAATTTTATATATAAAATTATAGTATTTTTAAAAATATGTACAAAAATACTATAAAATTAAGAAATATTATTGTTATTATATATAATGAATTTAAAAAAAACATTAAAAAATGACCATAAAACAAATAAAAACCATACAAGAAAGAATAAAATTAAATGTTTTGGAGAGTATATTATTTATATGTTAAAAAGTCTTAATTGTAAATACGTTTATGGTTATCAAGGAGGTTCAATAACAGATTTTATTGATTTAATAGCAAAAGATAAAGATTTAGAGTATATAAATTGTAGAAGTGAAGGTAATGCAGCATTATCAGCATTTGCTGAAGCTAAAATGAAAGTAAACCAAGAAAATACTATTTCTTGCTGTATTACAACATCTGGACCAGGAGCTAGTAATTTATTAACAGGTATTATAGATAGTAATTTAGACCGTCAAAGAGTTATATTTATAACTGGAAGTCATAATTTATTTGATATATCATTAGGAGAATTTCAAAATATTAAACAAGAGTATATTTTCGAAAGTGCTGGAGTAAGAGATTCACATTTTATAAGTAATGTTGAAAATGGAGTAAGAATATTAAAAAATGCACTTTCAAATAGTCTTAAATTTTATAGACCATGTCATTTAGCAGTGCCAAAAGATTTTTTTAATAAACCAATTGAAAAAAAAATAAATATTGACTGGAATAATCATTATTTATCAGAAATATTTAATGATACAGAATTATGTAATTCTATTATTGATAAAGTAATAAAATATAATTCATCAATTGTATTAGGAATAGGAAGTTTACATCTTGATAAAAAATTATTAGGAAATTTATTGTCATTATTAAATTTACCTATATTTTTTAGAACTGATGGTTATAGAAGTTATGATATAGATGAAAAATTAAATTATGGAATTGCTGGTATATATGGAGAAAATAGACTAGACTTGGCAAATAAAAATTTGAATGATAGAGAATTAACTTTGTGCATTGGTGTATTAGACCCAAGTATTCATATTACCAATCAATATCATAATCAAGATAAAAAATTAATAGAATTAAATACAGTAATTAAAACAGAATCAACACATTTTAAAAAAGAAATATATTCAATGATTGGATATAAAAATAATGGCTTTTTGAATCTCATGATAAAATGTGTAAAAAATCATAAAAATTTTGATAAAAAATTAAATATTTTGAAAACAAATTATGAAACTAAAAAACAAAAAATTTTTACTTCTAAAGTAAAATCATTTAAAAACGTTATTGACAAAAGATATGCAAAATATCCATTAAGTGATAAAAAAAATCATTGTGATACTGGAATATTAATGTCTGAATTATCAAAATACGTCAAAGATGGAGATACAATTTCAGTAGACACTGGTGAACATCATTTATGGTTTGGTCAATTTTTTAATACAGATAAAGATATAAGAATTTTAACATCTGAACATATGGGAACTATGGGTTTTGGATTGTGTTCCTCATTAGCAATGTCATTAAATAATCCCAATAAAATATCTTTTGTAATTGTAGGGGATGGTGGTTTTCAGTTTTCTTTAAATGAATTAGCAACTATTAAACAGCATGGAAAAGGAAAAATAATTATTATATTAATTAATAATACAGTTTTAGGTAGAGTAAAATTTTATAAATCACATACAATACAACAAGGATGTGATATATTTGATCCTGACTTTGTAAAATTAGCTGAAAGTTATGGAGGTAAAGGATACTTGATTGAACATAATTCAGATATACCTAAAATTAAAGAAGCAATAGATAGTAACAATAAAATTTGTTTAATAAATGTTATGGTAGATCATAAGTTAAGATTTTTTGATTAATTATATATAATATAAAATAATTTATTATATATATAATGGCTAAAAGAAAAACACAGAAAAGACAAAAAAGATTGAAAAAACCAAAAAATAGAACACATAGAAAAAGAATAAATAGAAATAAAAAAATTAAAGGTGGATGACCAACAAGTGATATAATAGATAAATTAACTAAAAAGGGAGGATGACCTTCATCTTCATCCGAAAACATAGAAGAATAAAATAATTTTTTATATGTAGTCAATTTAGAATGACGTTGTGTAAATACAAAAATTCATACAACTGAGATAGATTGAAATAATATGTGAATAAAATTATATATAATTTTTTTTTTATATATAATTTATAATGGATTTTAGTTTATGGGAACCAATTAAACAAGTTTATTTACTTGGAAGTTTTACTATTTTATTTGGTCACATTCTAGATTTTACAATTGATGAGCCTACATTGCAATATTATATGCAACAAAAATCAAATTTATATTTGAATGGTTTAAGAAGTCTTTATTTTAATTTATTATTTGTATCAGGTATTAATTATGTTATTGCATATAATTTTTTAATGGATAATACGACAAATAATTTACAATTAGTAAAATATTGTCAAATATTGTTAACGCATAACATATTATATTTTATAATGCATACAATGGTTCATAAAATAAATGCCATTCGTTTTATACACAACTTTCATCATTTATTTAAAAAAAATATTCCAAGTATTGGAAACTCGGTATCCTTTTTGGAATTTCAAATAATGTATGTGCTTCCTTTTTTAATTGCTATGCAGCTATTTAAACCAAACGCATTTACAAATAATGCAGGTATTTTTACCATTTCATTTTTAAATACTCTTATTCATAGTTCAACATTAAAAAAAACTAAATGGATTTCTTTTTTAGTTTCTCCTGCTCAACATTGTAAGCATCATGAAACATATAGTGGAACTTATGCAGCACCTTTACTCAATTTAGATTTATTAACATTTCCACCTAGCACCACAAGTGATACATGAGACGAATGTAGTCATAGGCTCATCCGCTGAACGCGTTTGCATTTGATAATAACTACATTTATTTGATTTACATTGTCTGCATGTAAATGCATCTGTTGATGCTTCAATATTATTTTCGAATTTATATTTATCTCTTTTAATTTTTGCATCAATATATTTATCCCATTTACTTGGTTTCATTTCTTGATGTGTCATAAATGCAAATAATTCAGGTTTTATTTTTTTTGATTTAATTTTTTCAATTAACTCCTTATTATTATTTAAATTTAGATAAATTGAACGTAGTCTATCAATATATAATTGGACAAAATACTTATTTTCCCATTTACGTATAATTTTTTTTTGACTTGCTTCTTTTAAACAATAATTAAAAATTCCTATTTCCAAATTCGTGGATTTTTTTGAATTTTCTATTTTTAAATTTAGCTTATTTCGCACATTATTTCGAAATTCTTCAGGATTACTAATACTATACATAATGATTACTATAGTATTAATAATATATTTAAATCAATTTTATAGAAAAATTATTCATCATCACTGTATAACATGTATTCTTCTTGTGACAATTCAGAATCAATATCTATTGTAGAAGATTCACTTAATTCGTCTTCACTGTCACTATGTGGGTTTCCTTCTTCCTCAACTATGATATTTTCATCTTCATCACTATCATAATTATCATCATCTACAATAAATCCATCTTTTAAATATCCTTCTTTAGTTTTCATTTCATCTGGAATATTTTCTAATTCATCTTCTTCTTCTTCGTCTTCTTTTTCAGTTGCAGATAAATCAGTAAATCCTCCAAATAATCGAGTATACATTTTTTTCCATACATCAACATTGAAATCATCAGCATCACAATAATTATCATTTACTTTACATAATAAAAGCATGTTTCCAAAAAATAAGGTATTATCAATTGGTGGTGGATAATCATATTTATTTTCAGTATTTGCTCTTCCATTTATTTTACCATAAACTTCTACCAAATATTTTTCTTTATTAAATTTTGTTTTAAAAATATGTTGTTGAGTGAAATCATCTAGTTTTTTGAATCCACATTTTTTTCCAAGTGTTTCAATACTCGTGTCATTTAATTTAATATTTTTTAAATTATTATTTTTTTCTACCACTATCCCGTTCACTGACATAAGTAAATATAATAAATGGGTTTAAATAGTTTAACAATATCTAATATAATAATGAAAATATATATTCATGAAAATTTATCCAATATATATTTAGATAATTTAAAAAATCTAGAAAAATACTTAGTAAAAACAGTTAGTGTAAAGGATATTTATTCCTGTTCTGGTTTATTTAAAATAGAGAATAATAAAAAATTGTCTCAAATAATTATTCATGATGGTGACATTTATAAATATGATAATTATATTAATAATTTGTCAATGATTCTGGATAAGTCAATTGTAAAAAAAATAGATAGAGACCCAAGTCATATTTCCAACAATCACGATACTGTTGATTATATTCAAAATTATTATAGTTTTCAGGAAAAATCACCATTATATTTAGTAATTGAACTATACAAAAACAAAGAACTAAAAGATGTATTTTTTCGCTTCGAAAATACATATGCTGCCTATAGCGATGCAGATATTAATAGTCCATTTATTAAAGAAGATATTGAGAAATTTCTACAATTTATTTGAATTCGTTGATATTTAAAGCAATAAATATATTAATCATATATGAAGACTGGTTACATGATATATATATTTTTTATTTCATTTATGATTGTTTACTTTATACATAATATTTTTCATTTTCTTCAGAGTAATTTGACCAATCCTTTGTATAAAGATATGACAAATTATCAACAAAAACATTATAATGAAATGTATAAAGTAATTGGTGAAAAAATACAAAATAAACAAGCACCCGCAAGTAAGAAAGATATGAAAAATGAATTGAAAGATTTTTTAAAAAAACAAATGCAAAATGATACATCCTATAGTGCTATTCAAAATGCACCATTACCTTTTGGATAAATACAATATTCTTGCTAGCTATATAATATATATAAAGGATATAAAGTTATAGCTACATGATGACTATGGATGATAAAAAAGAGTATAAAGAAATTATTGATAGATTTCCAAGCTTAGAGCTTTCATATGATTATGTTGATCATACGAAAGCTTCAAAATATGATTATTATATGGCAATACCTTATGGAAAAAAATACTTCATGTGGTTTACATATTATAATAAAAAAAGAACATGTTTTTTATTAAACATGGATAGAGAAAATAATATTCAACATATTGAGAGCATATTGACTATAAATAATGACGATTTGCATTACGGTACAATATTGTATGGTACTATGATTAATCATGAAAACCATCGATATTATGTTATGCAAGATATGTACATGTATAAAGGTGAAATAACAAGTAATTTCAAAAATTATCAAAAAATGAATATATTTATGAATTTATTTAAACATGAAATACAACAAGAAATTTATTTAGAAAATCAAGTTGTTATTTCTTTGCCTGTTATGGATTATAAGTACACAAATATAATAGAACAGTGTAAAAAATTGGTATATGATATTTATGATATACAATGTTGGAACAAACAATATCATAAACCTGTTTTTATTTCTTATCGTGAACGTAGAAATCAAGTTGGAACATCTGATAAAATTATTCATCGTGCAACATTCAATGTTACAGCTGATGTACAAAATGATATTTATAATTTACATTGTTTTAACGAGGGTAATTTTAATCACTACTATGATATAGCATATATACCTAGCTATAAAATAAGTGTATATATGAATTCTTTATTTAGGAATATAAAAGAAAATGAAAATTTAGATGCGTTGGAAGAAAGTGATGATGAAGATGAATTCGAAGATGTTCGTGAGGACAAATATGTAGATTTAAATTTGCAAGTTAAAATGGATTGTATTTATAATTCTAAATTTAAAAAATGGGTGCCTTTAAAAATTTCACAAAATAAACTTTCTTCTATAGTGGATATTAAAAATATATTTCAAGGTAACAAATATGATAATAATGCTCAGCGAGTAAGATTTAGAAAATTCAAAAAGAAAAAATATTAGTATAATATATATAATGGCATCAAGAAAATATGTACGTAAATCTAAATTAAGAAAAATTAAAGGGCGTAAATCAAAAAGAAGTTATGGTAAAAAAAGAGGAGGTATGTTTGATTATCTTAAAAAAATGATGTCGTCTGAAAAACCTAAGGAAGGAGCAACAGACATGCAAGGATCACCCACACCTACAACACAAACGGACATGTCAGGAACACAAACAGACATGCCAGCAGCACCAGCACCAACAACTAATGCACAAACAAATATGTCAGGAGCTCCACCAACACCATCTGGTCCTATGAGTGGAGGAAAAAGAAGAAGAAAAAGCAAAAAAGCACGTAAATCAAGAAAAATGAGAAAAACAAGAAGAGTCAGAAAACAAAGAGGAGGCACATGCAAAGGATATGCATTTCAACCATCCGTTGTAACACCTCCTAATAGCGCTTTAGCTAATCCTATGCCTTTTGCATCCTATGATAGAGTTTAAATATATTAAAATATTTTTATAGTCTAATATATTTATTTTTTAAAATTTATAGTTTGATAAGACATTTACCAACAAATGGTTCAGTATTTTCATCATCTTTTTTTTGATTTTGTGGATTTTCTGGATCATAAATTGTCTCATATTCTCTTGAATCAAATTTTTTATTACATATTGCATTAATTTTATATTTTTGTTTTATATAAAATCTTTTTCTTTGTACAAATTGTTTTTCGAAATTTTCATGACTATCAACAATATCATATATAATAGGTTGTACATGCTTTGTGCGTAATATTCTACCAACTGATTGAACAACATCCGTTTTTGATGTAGCCAAAATTAATGTATTTAATGTTTTTATATCAAGTCCTTCTGCAGCCATTGAATATGTAGCCAATAATAATTGCTTAGATTCACTTTTTTTCAATTCTTCTTCTTTCATTCCTCCAACATAGTATCCAACTTCACATATTTTTCTAAAGTTAATTGCTTCATATAAATATTTTAACATAGACTTGTTATGTGCTAACAATATAATATGTGCTTCTTTTCTATTGTTTATTATTTCTTTAATAATTTCCAATATAAATTCATTTCGTGGATTGTATTCACAAATTTTAGATATCATTTTTACATAACTGACATTACCACGATAATCTAAAATTAAGTCATTAAATTCACTATCATTTACTTTATAAATCATTTTATTTACCAATACATTTGTATCTTTTGTATCACGTTTTTCACTATGTAATATTTCACCAAGAAACATTTTGAAAACCATACTTAACCCATCTTTTCGTTTCATTGTTGCTGATAAACCTAGTGTGTATTGTGTTACAATTTTATTTAAAGCATGTGAAAATACTTCTGCACCCATATGATGCACTTCATCAATTATTGTTAATCCAAAGCTTTTAAACAATTCATTATTATAATCTTTTGTACTTATTGATTGAATCATACCCATTACAATTTGACAATCATCAATTTCCACTTTCTTTCCTTGTATACGACCAATTCTAGCAGATGGCAAAAATTCTTGAATTCTTTCCACCCATTGATTTAGTAAAAATTCTTTGTGTACTAAAATAATTGTTTTTACATTTAATTGAGCCAAAATGTAAAGTGCTAATACTGTTTTTCCCATACCAGTGTCCATCTCTAGTAATGCTCCACCTTTATCAGATACATGATTTATATATTTATTAGCAATATTTAGTTGATAATCCCGAAGTTCTCCTTCAAAATTAAGACTAATTTTTTCATTATTTAGTATTTTATAATTTTTAGGATCACCAAATGTATTAATACCATAAAATCTTGGTAAATAGATTTTACTAGAAGATTCTCTGTATATTGGAAAAGGTTCACATGGTATTTGTTGTATACATTTAGGGACAAAAGGTTTTACTAATAATTCTTTTTTAATCTTTTTATAATTCTCTTTGGATAATTCTGATTTCGATAATGTATATCCCAATTTGCCAATATAAGCATTTTCCATAAGTATATAATTAATAAGTCTTTATTGTAATTTTTCAATTTTATTATGAAAAATTATATATTAATATTGTATATGAATCCTTTGAAAGATTTAATGTTAAAAAACAATAAACCTCAACTTGTTTTAACCGTTTTATTTTTAATCTATATTTTGTTTAATATTCAAACACCACAAGGTATTGCTGCAGCAGTTGATAGTCCAATTGGTATGACGATTGTTATTGTAGTTTCTTTGGCATTATTTTGTGCAACAAATCCAATTTTAGGATTTATTGGATTTATTGTTGCATATGAATTAATCAGACGTTCTGGAGTTAAAACTGGTTCGCAAGCATTAAAACAATATGTAATTACAGAAGAACAAAAATACGGACAAATGGAAAGTTTTAATAATGATGTAAACAATAACAAATTATACTCATCTTTAGAAGAAGAAGTAGTAACAAAAATGGTTCCATATGTAAATTATGATACAATAGATAATACAAATGTAAAACCTGTATTAGATAAACAACATGACGCTGCATCTGTTCACTATAAAGGAGTTGTATAAATAAATAACAAAATTATTCAATTATTTATTTATATATTTTTGGTAATCTACAAGATAATATATATAGTCCTGTAAAAACTGCAGCTGAAATTAAAAATTTTGATAAATTTTGACTATCTGTCTCTCTTTTTAATATTGTTTGAAATCCTTCTGTTTCATCATTACCAGTTGTTTCAATTGGTTGACATGAAATATAGATTTCATCATCCTCACTAGTGGATGCAGATTTACCACTAATAAAGTAAGATGTTCCAACTTTGGTTGTTATATTACTTGATTCAATAAGTCTAGTCAATAATTTTGCTGTTTTTGGCATCATAGTTGCATAATTATTTCTATTAAATATAATAATATCATAATCACCAGTACATGGTTCAAATGGCAAAGTCCCTTCATAATAAAAGAATTGAGTTCTTGGGATAAGTTTGTTCAAATTAAATCCCGAAGTAGTTAACACTGATGTATCTCCATTATTTGGTGCAAGTCTATTTGTCTGGGATACTATTTGATTTAGTAGAATCGAACATTCATTATTTTCGTTAGACACTGTAATGGGTACACATACTAATAAAGCTGTACCATCACCACCATGACCGATTAATAATTCCGCTGCAACTCTTTTACCATTAAAAGTATGTAATGAAGGTGAATATAATCGTACTTCACCAACATTTAAGTTGATTCCACTTAATTTGGCAGGAGTTTTTGTGGAAGAATCATAATCGAATTTAAGATAATTTTTGTTTTTTTCTACTTTACAAACACTATCATTGTAATCAAATATATAATAACATTTTTGGTTACATGTTCCTGAATATCCATCATCAGTTATATCTATAGGAGAATTAGCTTTATCACACATAATATATATGAATAGTTTTTTTTATAATTAATTTACTAAAATAAATTATAAATAATAAATTAATAATATACATATTTATTAAGAATGGCATTTACTAGAAAAAAACTTGGTAAATTGATGAATAAGAGAAATATTAGTTTACGAAAAAAAAATATACATATTCATAAAAAAAATCATAGTAAAAGTAAAAAAAGGAATGCACGTGTAAAAGAATTACATAGGAAATCTATTAAAATGATGAAAGGAGGAAATAATAATAATTTAACCATTAGCGGTACATTATTAGAAAAAAGAGGAATGTTTTCTATGTTTACAGGGGGTGCAGGAAATATTGGTAAATATAATGTAAAAGGTAGTATAAACTATAAAGATAAATCTGATGCAGACAAAAAAGAGGCAATTAATGGAAGTATAAAAATGGCAATAGAAGGGGAAGAATTATTTGGTAAAAAGGTAATTTTGAGAAAAGATATAAATGAAGCTATTCAAGATGATGGAAGTATAAAAGTAAATGGTTCAATCGAAGGAATACCTATATCTGGAACAATTAAAGTAAGTGATGATTCTAATATAAATTCAATTGAAGATTTAGAATTAAATGTTGAAAATAAACCTACAAATAATATATCTGGTAATTTATTTGATTTTGATACATCAACAATTGAAAATGAGAAATATGTAAAAGGAGATGCTAAATTAACAACTGGTGATAGTGTAAATATAGAAGGAACATTAAAAATAAAAACCAAAGACAATGTTAATATTGAAAGTATAACAATAGATAAAATAGAGAATTACGATTCAACTAATCAAACATATGATATAGTAGGAAAACTAAATGAAACAACTGGATTGATAGCTGTAACAGGAAAGATTAATTCAAATGCTGATAATATACAAGAATTATCTCTAAATGTTGAAGAATCCTCTAAAAAAATAAAAGGAGATTTATCGCAAGGACAAAATTCGAATAATAAAAATGTAACATTTGTAAGAGGTGACTTATTATTAAATGATGGTTCAAAGCAACCAGTTGTTGGAAAAATAAAAGTAAATACACAAGATAATATTAAAATAGATGAAATTAAGTTTGATAAGGTAACATTTAATTCAGCCACTAATAAATATGATGTTACTGCAATGATTAATGATAATGTATCTGTAAATGGAACAATAAATGCTTATGATATAAAAACAATTGCTGGATTAACACTGGATGTAGATGATGATATAAAGGTTGTAAAAGGAAGTTTTAGTGATGGTAAAAATGGTAGTTTTAATGTAAGTAAACAAATCAATGGTGATATTTCATTAGACAATGGTGATGTAAAAAAAATAAATGGAACTGTAAAGGTGAACTTAAACCAAGAAACTGATATTAAGACAATTAAAGTAGATAGTGTTAGTAATACAAATGGAAAATATAATTTAAATATTACAATTAACGATACAATTCCATTGACTGGTACAATGGAAATTGATAATATACCAAATGTAAAAGATATAACATTAATAATTGATAATAGTGTAAATATATCAAAATCAGGCACTGTACCTAATGGTGCAAATGGTACACCAACAACTGCAAATGGTACATCAACAACTGCAAATGGTACATCAACAAATGCAAATGGTACATCAACAACTGCAAATGGTACACCAACAACTGCAAATGGTATATCAACCGCTGCAAATAATACACCAACAACTGCAAATGGTACATCAACAGCTGCAAATGGTACACCAACAACTACAAATGGTATATCAACCGCTGCAAATGGTACATCAACCGCTGCAAATGGTGCAAGTGATGTATCAACTAAAACTCTAATTGAAAACTTAAATAAAGTTATAGAATTACATGTATTATCCAAAAAAATAATAAAAAATATTAATTATGAATCACAAAATAGTATTGATTCTATTAAACAAGAAACATTATTAAATAAAAATAAGTCAAATATTGAAAATTTTGTAACTGATTATATATCTACATATCCAATTTTACAAAAATATTATGAAAATACTAGTAAAAATAAAGATAGTTCTGAAATAAATAAAATAATAATAGATTTAATTAATTTTATAAATGAATATTTATTACAAATTATTAATAAAACAGGATTTATTACCAAAGATTATGATTACAATATAAAAATACCAGATGAATTAGAAAAGAAATATGAATTAATGTTAAAATATTATATTATATTTGACATCAAAAATAAACCAAAGTTAACAAAAATTTTAACTGATTTCTTAGATAAATTGTCAAATGCTATTGATGATGGAAATAAACAATCATTTATTGATAAAATAACTGAGTTTAAAACTAATTTTGATAACGAATATACAGATGAAAATTTAAATGAAATTGTTGAAAAAGAGAAAACAGTAAATGAAACAAATGAAAGATTAATACAAGAACAAGAAAAGAAAAATACTGTTGTTGAAAAAGATGAAAATCTAAATGATATTTTTAATGGTATCAATGAAATGTTTAATATATTTAAAAGTTTCAATACTCCAGAAATGGAACCAGAAAAATCGAAATTAACTTTAGATTTATATAATAAATATTTTGATGTAACTGAAAAAGTGAAAGCTTCTTATAAAAAATTTAAAGATTCTAATAAAGAAAAAATTAACGGGGAAGATAATTTATTTAATAAGACTTTTACGTCATTAGAAACAATATTAAAAATGATTAATCAAGAAAAAATATGTCAAATTGAAATTCCAGGATTAACAGATAAAAAGAGTATTTTTTCATTTTCATTCTCAAATAAAAATTATACAAAAGATAACCCACCAGATAGTTCAATAGGAAGGTATAAATTTTTAAGTAATAAAATACAAAAATTTAGTGGACCATTTAATAGTAATATTAAACAAGAATTAGGAACCAAAATATATAATATTAATAGATGGACACAAGATACATACAAAGATATGTTATTACAAATTACAAAGCAAATTGGTATGGAAGAATTATTAGATGTTTCTCCTGATACAACTAATCCAAATATTTCTGCTTCTGAATCAGCAATAAATAGTACATTAAATGGAAGTGATGAAAGTAGTACAGACTATGATGATGAAAGTAGTACAGACGATGACGATGAAAGTACTACAGACGATGATGATAGCGAAGATGAAGATAGCGAAGATGAAGATGGTAATAGTGAAAACAGTAAAAAGAAAAACAAACAAAAATCAAGTAATGGAAATAGTGGAAAAACAGACCAAGAAACAGGTGAAGGAAGCAAATATTCTAGTAAGGAGGAATTTAAAACATTAAATTCAAGTGAAACTGGTATACAACCAGGTGATAAAGACAGCGCATTTTTAATGAAGTTACCAATAGAAGTAAGTAAAAATGTATTAAATCCAGACACAAATGAATACGAAGAAAAAGTAATACATAAAACAAAATTACATCTTGATTTTAAAACTACAGGTGATAATGGTATTGTAACAAATGTACAAGAACAAGTAAATCAAGGTAGTGCGGAACAAACATTAGCAAATGTTGTAGATAAACAAAAAACACTATAATAAAAAAATCTCATATATAATTAAAAATGAATTTTAATTTATTGTTAATAATCTTTTTTTTATTTACAAAAGCTAATTCATTTTTAAAACCACAAATAAAGAATATGAGAAATACAAGACTATATTTAGTTCTAAAAAATAATAATTGGAATAATTTTAAAACACATGTTGATAATGTAGTATTAAATCACCCAATAGTAAATAATAATCGGTATACAAAATATTTTAGCAAAGGAACTTTATCTGAATATGAATTAAAACATTTTATAGTTCAATTTTCAGTATTTTCTAATTTATTTTTAAAATCACAATTATTGAAAGTGATTAATGCACCTACATTAGAAGAATCACGAGAAGGAAAAGAAATATTATTAAACGAATTGGGAGTTATATTTAACAATAAAAATAAAACCCATAATGATATTGTATCAACAACAGGAACTATTCAAGGAGGAATATATAAACATGAAGCATCTCATTTTGAATGGTTATTAAATGTTGGAAAAGAATTAAATTTAACTTACAAAGATTTAGGTAAAGAAAAACAAGCAACTCATCAAACATTACATTTTATTCATAAAATGGATGAATTATATGGAAGTCCTAATGATTTAGAAGCTATTGCAGCTAGTTATGCAATTGAGAATTGGGCTGCAAATGGATTTTGGAATGAACTCACAGATGGGTTTAAAAATTATAATAAGATAAATAATAAAAAAATACCACTTGGATTCTGGATATATCATTCTAAATTAGAACAGAATCATGCTGATCATACTATTGATGAATTAAAAAAAGTATATGAAGAAGGAAGAATTTTAGATGAAAAAAAATTTGTTAAAGTCTGCAAAGAAATGCTTGATGCTTTACAAATATTCTGGGAAGGTATGATATTTATTTAATTAATTATATTTTAAATAAAATATATATTTAAAATATATATATGAGATTATTTCCATACGGACCAAAAATATATCCAAAAACAAATGATAACGAATTACCAACAAATGTGAAAATGGGAAATCAAATTATTAAAACGGAAGAATCAAAAAAATTATTAACTGGATTTAATAATAAATTTGTTGGATATAAAGATGCTTCACAATTAACAAGAATGCGTGCTTCTAAGCAAGTTGCTATACAAATAAAAAATACCGAGCCAAAAAAATTTAATTTACCTAATGATGTAAATGATGCATTGCATAGAAATAGAAATAGTGGAGCACGTGTACCACCTAAAGTTACTAATAAAAAAATGTGTTCATATTAAACAATATTAAATATAAATATTGTTTAATAATATGTTAAATAATATAATAAATTCTCGTCTATCTCCAATTCAAGAAGAGACGTTTTCAGAATTATGTTCTAATTCCAGTTTTATTGAACAAAATAATGATATATGTAAAAATATGCATTTAACTTTTTTAAAAATTATAAATCATATTTACAATTTTTTTGATAGTTGTACAAAAGCTGATTACAGCGATGATGTAAAAGATAATGATATTCCATTCACATGATTAACCAAACATACCACCACTTGATGAACCACTCTGACTATCTAGCCAAGTCATAAGTTTTTGAAGACCTTGCGCTACTTGCATACTACTATTTATTTTCATCAATTGAGCAGCATCGCTTAAACCACTTTCTGATTTTGTCAATGAACATAATTGTAAAACAATTGAATGATTAACAATATCGTATGAATTTGTAATAATATCTTCTAATTCTTTTTTATTTTTAGAAATATCAAATGAACCTTCTATTTTTTCTTTTAATTTATTTACATTATCTTTAAATTCAGATATGGAACAATTACCACTAAATCCTTCTTGGTATACCTTTGGTCTAGATTGAAATTCTAAAACTTTATATACCATATAAGCAATAATTAAAGAAAAAAATATTAATAATGCAGATGTATTAATTGTTTCAGACATATTTGTTGATTTCATATATAATATAGTAATATATTTTTTAGAGATTTTAAATATATTAATAAAAAATATAAAAATAACGTAATAATATAAAATATGCTATATATGTATAAAATCATGTCAATAACTTATATATTATTTATTTTTATTATTAATTCTTCATGTTTTAATGTTTTTTCAAGAAGATTATGTAAACCTAATAGACAATTTTATTTAAAAGATAAGTTTTCACCAGTATTTGAAGAACAAACAATAAAAATAAATCATAATAATGAAAATTTTAGTAAATTAGAAAAAAGCTTTTTTGCTCAAATAGGCTCTAATCCTAGATATACAGACGATGAAGATTATCATTGGTTTGATGGTGATGGCATGATACATGGTTTATTTTTTAATGATACTTTAATTACATATCAAAATAAATGGATTCAAACTCGTCGATTACAAGTAGAAGATAAATGGAAAAAGAAAATGTATTTATATTTTGGTGAATTAAAGGGGCTAAAAGGATTATATCAAATTTTTAAATATTCTTTAATGCAAGCATTAGGATTTCTACCACAAGCTAAAGGAACTGCAAATACCGCACTTTTAAATTGGAAAGACAGAATTTTTGCTTTACATGAAGGAGATATGCCATATGAATTAAATATTAATTATAAAGATTTCAATATATCCACAAAAAAAAGAATAAACTATCCATCGATTCATAGTGCAACTGCTCACCCAATAAAAGATAGAATACGAAATAGATTGTATTTATATGGATATAATAATTATGATTTTTCAAATGGTAATTTTATTTTTAATGAACTAGATGAAAATATGAATTTATTAAATCAAAAAAATATTTCATTAATCAATAATGGAATGACTCATGATGTTGGTTTTACTGGAAATCATATTGTTATTCCAGATATGCCATTAAAATATGATGTAAATCGAATATTAAATGATAAATTACCTATGTATTTTGATAAAGAAAATGGAGAAACAAGATTTGGAATATTTAATGTTGATACACAAGAAGAACCAAAATGGTATTATTTTGACGATAATTTTTTTATATTTCACTTTTCAAAAAGCTTCAAAAAAAATATAAATGAATTTGTAATATTTGCTTGTGTAATGGAAAATTTATTTATGGAAGATTTTATTGAAGTAGATAATATTCACAACAATGACCATATTGTTCGAGGTAATATACGATTAAAAGAAATAAATATAAATACTAAAACAAATGAAACAAAAATAATTGAAAATAAATATATTGAGAATCTAGACTTAGATTTTTCATATAATATTGATTTTCCTATACATTCAAAATTACATACACAACATATTTATTGTTCAATATTTGATTCTGCAAAAGGATACATAAAAGGATATATTAGAATAAATATGCTCGATTTTGAAGAACATGTGCCTGAAATATATTTGTTTGAACAAGATACATATGGTAACTCTGAACCACAAGTAGTAGTGATAGACAATATTGAATATTTATTAACATTTACAAATGATAATAGTAAAAATTATATATCATTAATTGATATGAATACTAGAAAAAAAGAAAATATTGAAATACCAACCCGGATTCCACCAGGATTTCACAGTATTTATTATAATATTTAAATCAATGATGATGTTTTATTAAATCTGTTTTCATTTAAAAAATATAATATTCTATTTTCAGTAAAAAACATAAATATTGCATGTCTATCTTTATTTTCTGCTATTATTTCTTCTACTCTGTGCTTATAAGGAACTGAAAAAAATACTGCTCTATTAAATTTTGGCAGTATTTTTTTGTTATTTTCTATATCAATAAAACATCCTCCATATTCTTCTTTCCAGTCTTTATTAAAATATAACACACACGATATTGAACGATAGTATTTTTTATTATTATGAATATATCCACCATGGTCTGTATGTTCATCAATAAATGAACCTTTTGTATATTTTGACATACCAATACATCCATTAAATAAATATTTATGTTGAAATAAATTATTAAATAAAAAGAAAAATTTTTCAATTTCAGGTGTTTTAACTACATTTGAAAATTTAAATGATAATGTATTATTTGCGTTTTTCTTACCTTCTGCAAATTTAGATTTATGAAATAAATCATAGATATATGTTGCAACAGATTCTTCTAGCCAATTATCAATTATTAAAATACGTTTTTCTTTTATTTGTTTTTCCAAATCATGTTGATTTTTTAAAAATTCATATAATTTTTGTTCTTGTGAATTTAATTTTATAGAATTCATTTTTTGTAAAACATAATTAGAATAAGAATTATCTATTTTTTGATAGACATATTTATTTATCAATTCATCTGAATAATTTTCTTTTCTTAATATGTCGTCTAATGCTTTTTTATCTACACCCCTTCCTATTTGCTTAGTTACGTAGTCAACCCATGATTTATTCATCATATTTTTAATTTTTGGTTTAATATTTAATGTATCTTTATAATATCCCATACCCTTACTATCTTTTTTGAAAACATATCCTTCATGTGAACCTTGCCATATGGTAGATTCAATAAAATCATTATCTGAAAATGTATTATGAAAATTGTCAACTTTCTCTTCAACTTTCTCTTCAACTTTCTCTTCAAATAAGCAATTTAATTTATTTTTTAACTCTTCAAAATTATTATAGTTTACAAGTATTGTTTCAATTATTTTTTCATGATAATTTTCTTTTTCTAATTTTTCTTTTACAGTTATACTTGATATATTTTTTTTTAATTGTCTTATACTATAGTTTAACCATTCATCATTTATACTCATTTTTACCATTTATTTTTATAAGAGATATTTTTTTATTAATTCATACATAAATAAGATTTAATATTTTCTATTGCTGGCTTTGTTAATTTTTTTTCTTGATTTTTTGAATTAGTATATGTAAATTCTTCAAATAAATTGTTATTTTCTTCATAACTTGCTAATATATTTTTAATTGTATGATATTTTAACATAATTTCATGTGCTATATTTGCACTAATTTTTGGTATTTGTGATAACATTATCTCTCCAATATTATCTTTATTTATATTTTCTGATTTTACCTTTCGAATAGTGGAACTATATAATTCTGTTTCCATCTTTAAATTAGAATTTATTGATTCATTGGAGAGATTATAATAAAATTCATTTTTATCACGATTAATTTTATCTGCAAATCGTAAAATAATATCTGCACTTTCATTTTTATTACTTGCTCTAAGAATACTAAATCCTTTATAAAACATTAAAGAACAAATACATGAATAAACTGTTTTTATATCAACACGTGGGTCTTCAATATATCCATAGCCTGATGTAATTCCTTCAATTAAATATATAATATTATGATTATGTAAATTACTACAATTTAAACGTAATGATTGTTCCTTATAACGTCCATCTTTTATACTACTCATTAAATCTCTTATACTTTTTCTTTCTATAATTAATATATCAACATCATTATTATCCCGAATAATAATATCTCCTATATCTAGTCTCTCAGATTCAATAATTATATCATTTAACATATTTACTTCGTTTTCTAATTTATTTTTTAACAACATAATTAATTCTTTCTCTCGATAATCTAAAATTATCTTCATAAACTATTAATTATGTTTTATTCAAATTGTTTCTTAGTTAAATCAATTAGTGAATCTATATAAACATACAACTATATTATATTTATAATGAACTATATGAAAGATGATGATATTGTCAAGTCAGAAGATAAATTAATTTTTAATCCTTATAATACCAATAATATTGAGATTACATTGAGCGACGTTCAATCTATTCTCAAAAAGTATGGTGTACCATCTAATGTATTTAATATTGAACTTTATAAGAGGTCATTTATACATAAATCTTATGTAAAAAGACCACAATTAGAAAATGATTCACAAAATATATTTATAGTAGAAAAACCACCAAATTGTATGTCACTTAAGACTAAGTCAAATGAAAGATTAGAATTTTTGGGTGATGGAGTATTAGAATGTATAACAAAGTATTATTTATATAAAAGATTTCCAAAAGAAAATGAAGGATTTATGACAGAAAAAAAAATTGCGTTAGTAAAAAATGAAAGTATTGGTAGAATTGCATATGAAATGGGACTACATAAATATTATATTATGTCAAAACACGCTGAAGAAAAAAATACACGAACAAATTTAAAAAAATTAGGATGTTTATTTGAATCTTTTCTAGGTGCACTCTTTTTAGATTTTAATAAAATAGATGTAAAAGATGATGAAGCTTGGTTTCAAAATGTATTTGTTACTGGACCTGGATTTCAAATAGCACAAATATTTGTAGAAAATATATTTGAACAACATGTAAATTGGATCGACCTTATTAAAAATGATGATAATTATAAAAATATTTTACAAGTACGCATTCAAAAAGAATTTAAAGTAACACCTCATTATTTAGAAATACAGGAACAAGATGATGATGGATATCATATGGGAGTATTTTTATGCTTAGGTCAACAAATACACGAAGTTAGTCCTGAAGATGCAATATCTTTTACAGAATTTGGAACGTTTAGTGAAATAAATAAATATTTGGAAACAAATGATAAAATACTAGTATTTTTATCTAACGGTACTCACAAGATAAAAAGAAAAGCTGAACAAATTGCATGTGAAAAAACATTACGATTTTTTACAGAAGAATAATATTATATTATTTTAAAAGTATAAACATATAAAATAAAATATAAAAATAATATAATATGTCTGAATACGTCAATCAATTAGATAGGTTAAAAATTAAACCAATTCCAAATAAAGAAAACGGAGTAAATATTATTTTTAAAAAAGAAAAAGAGTCAAAAGAAGACTTACAAAAAAGTATTATGGATAAAATGAAAGGTAATCTGAGTAAAAGTGAAACAAAGTCAAATATTGACAAAGTTGAAAATACAAATTTATTAATTGTTGATAAAACTAAAAATAAAACATTTAATAAAGATGATTTTATGAAAAAAATAAGAAAAAATCGTGTTATACAAAATGTAACTGAAGATGAAAAGAGAAGATTGACAGATGAAGTTAAAACACAAAAATTAAAGACAAAAAAAACGCAAATTGAGAAAGAAAAAAAATTAACAATAATTGATGAGGAAAGAACAGATGATATTACTAAAAGCAATGTTATTGAAATAAAAACAGCTCCAAGTAAAAGAAAATATACAAAGAGGTCCACAAAAAAGATAGATGTTCTACGACCTTCAGAGAGAGAAATTAAAATTGTGAAAGTTGGAGAGCAAATACAAAAAAGATTACCATCTAAAGAAAATATGATAATAATGAAAAAATCAAGTTATTACATGAATAATCGTGAAAAATTTGTTAATTTTATTACATCAATACTTGAACCTTATAAAGATGAAATTACAAAAATGGAAAAAGAAGGCAATTGTTCTAGAGACGAAAGTGGAAATGAAAAAAATAAATTATTTATTCATCAAAAAATTGTTAGAGATTATTTAAATTTGTATACACCATATAGAGGATTATTACTTTATCATGGTCTAGGTTCAGGTAAAACATGTTCATCAATAGCAATAGCAGAAGGATTTCTACATTTATCATCTATTATTTTTAGTGAAGGATTGATAACACCAAATAAAGTAGTTGTTATGACACCAGCATCTTTACAATCAAATTACAAAAAAGAATTGAGAAAATGTGGTAATGAATTATATCAAAAAAATCAATATTGGGAATTTATTGATACAAAATTAAACTCTGAAATGGTAGATACATTATCTTACACACTTCAATTACCATTGGATTTTATTAATTCACAAGGAGGAGCATGGTTTGTTGATGTTAAAAAACCAAGCAATTATGAAGATTTAAGTGAATTAGAAAAAAAATCATTAAATGAACAAATAACTTTTATGATTGATTATAAATATTCATTTATTAATTATAATGGAATTAGAGAAGCAAGACTAGATGCACTAACAAATAATAATTCTACAAATTTATTTGATAACAAAGTTGTAATAATTGATGAAGTTCATAATTTTGTTAGTAGAATTGTTAATAAAATAGATAAAAAACAAAAAGGAAAAGATGGTAAAGAAAAGCAATTTCTTTCTACAAGATTATATCATTATTTGATGTCTGCACAAAACGCAAGAATTGTATTATTAACAGGAACTCCAATGATTAATTACCCAAATGAATTGGGCATATTATTTAATATATTGCGCGGATATATAAGAGTCTGGCAAATTCCTTTTGAAAATAAAGATCATAAGAAAACCATAAATACAAATTATATGAGAACCTTATTTAAATCTTTAAAATCAATTGATTATATTGAAGTATCATCAAACACATTATATATTACTAGAAATCCATTTTCTTTTGTAAATAGATTCTATGGAGATAATTATAAAGGTGTTCGTTATGATAATACAAAAGAAAAAATGATGAATGACGATGAATTTTTAGAGTCTATTGTAAAATTACTGAATAATAATAAAATTGAAATTGTAACTGGAAAAATTAATTTAGAATTAACTAAAGCTTTACCGGATAAACTCGAGCAATTTCAAGAATTATTTATAGATAATAATATGGGAAATATTAAAGGTGAAGATATTTTTAAAAGAAGAATTTTAGGTTTAACTTCTTATTTTAGAAGTGCTGATGAAAAATTAATGCCAAAATACGACGAAGAAAAAGATTACCATGAAGTTAACATTGATATGAGTGATTATCAGTTCGGTAAATATCAAGAAGCAAGACTACAAGAGAGAAAATTGGAAAAAAAATCAAAAAAACCTTCAAGAAAAAATAAGGATAATTTATACAGTGAAACAACATCTACTTATAGAATTTTTTCTCGTTTATTTTGTAATTTTGTTTTTCCAAGTCCACCAGGTCGTCCAATGCCAAATGAAGATGGTATAAAAGAAGGTTTAAATGAAGATTTAGTAGATGGTATTACTGAAAAAGCAAAAAAGAGAGAAAATAATGAAGAAATAAATGAAGATGATGAAGAAGTAGAAGTAGAAAAAAATAGTGAATTTAAATCATATATTCAAAGAATTCAAGACGCATTAAATACATTAGATGAATCAAAAGAAAAATATTTGATTCCATATAGTGACGGAAATGAAGTTGGTAATATTAATGAAGATAAAGAAGAAGAACAAATAGATGTTGAAGAAATAAATAAGAATACAGCTGAAAATGTAATTGAATCTATAAAAAGTGCAGAAGAAAGTGATGACTTAGAATTGTTAGAAAATTCTATTGAAGCTGTAAATTCAGGTAAAGTTCAAGAAAGTGAAGAAATTAAAACATTGAAAGGAAGTAATGATAGTAAAATAGAAAAATCAAAAGAAAGTATGGATGGTGGTTCTCCAACGAAAGATGGACTTGAAAAATATAGTCCGAAGTTTTTACATATTTTAGAAAATATTCAAGACAGTTCAATGGATGGATGTCATTTACTTTATAGTCAGTTTAGAACATTAGAAGGAATTGGTATTTTTTCATTAGTATTACAAGCAAATGGTTATCATCTTTTAAAATTAAAAAAGAATAGTTCTCAGCAATGGGAAATAAATATACCTGAAGAAAAACGTGAATTAGGTAAAATGTTTGCATTATATACAGGAACAGAAAGTGCAGAAGAAAAAGAAATTATTAGAAATATTTATAATGGTGATTTAAAAAATATTCCTGTAACTATATTGGAAGAATTAAAAAAAATAGCCCCTAATAATAATTTTGGTGAATGGATTAAAGTATTTATGATTACATCTTCTGGTGCAGAAGGTATTGATTTAAAAAATACACGATTTGTTCATGTAATGGAACCATATTGGCATCCTGTAAGAAAAGAACAAGTTATTGGAAGAGCTAGACGTATTTGTAGTCATTCTAATTTACCAGAAGAAAAACGAACCGTACAAGTTTTCTTATATTTAATGAGATTTACACAATATCAAATAGAAAAGTTAATGTCAGGAGAAATTCAAAAAAATGACATTAGCAAATATAATAAAGATAATAAAACACCACAAACAAGTGATGAAACATTGCATGAAATTTCAAACAGAAAAGAAACTATTAGTAAACAATTATTGCGTTCTGTAAAAGAATCAGCAATGGATTGTTCTATTCATCATAATAGTAATTCCAATGAAACATTAGAATGTTATTCTTTTGGAAATGAAGTAGATGAAAATATTTTTTCATATAAACCAAATTTACTTGAAGAAGATAGAGACGTTAATATTAAACAACAAAATGAAGAAAAAGTTTCTTGGGAAGCAGCTGAATGGGAAGGAAATGGTAAATTATACGCAATGCGTCTTGATAAAGATGGAAAGCCTACAAATAAATTGTATGATTATGATAGTTATATTAGTGCTTTAAAAAATCCAAAGACAACAGCAAGACTAGTTGCAAAAATTGTAGAAAAAAATGGTAAAACTTTATTAGATACAAATGTATAAATTTTTATAATAAAATAAATTTATGTGAAATTATTTGATACTTTTTCATTTATATATCAAATAATTTAATTAACTTACGCTTTCTTTTTTCTACCCCTTTTCTTTTTAACTGGTTCTTCTAGAATAATTTCTTTTATTTCTTCTGATTCCAGTTGAGGTTCATCTACTTCTGGTTCTTCTACCTGTGGTTCTGGTTCTTCTACCTGTGGTTCTGGTTCTGATTGAGGTTGAAGTTCTTCTACTTCTGGTTCTTCTACTTGTGGTTCTGGTTCTGATTGAGGTTGAGGTTCTTCTACTTCTGGTTCTTCTACTTGTGGTTCTGG
>MDTG01426829.1_pt1 | contig 53080 bp, 46 predicted proteins | sample 811421 | NCBI WGS metagenome assembly MDTG01 (sample SAMN05326645, study PRJNA326480) | marine metagenome | isolation source: seawater | place: Pacific Ocean: South East | collected 2011
CGGGCCGGGTCACTGGTCTGGTCGGGCCAGACGGCGCCGGAAAGACAACCCTGTTGCGTCTAATCGCCGGTCTGCTTTTGCCCAATGACGGGAAATACGGACGGCTTATTGCATTGCAGCATCGCGCATCACGCATACCCCGGTATTGTCGCGAACGAGTGACCAAGCCGCAGGGCGGCTCCAGTCGGAAACCGGCCAGGCGCCGAAAAGGTCCATGATTTCCACGGTTCCCGCGTCCTGTCGTGCTGCGCAAATTTCGGCAGAGGTATATGTCTGTGGCTGCCTCCCTGAACGGCAGCGCGGGCCTGTCCCACAAATGGGGCGCGCCTGCGACCTCCGCCCTGTAACGTACAGCCGGTAGCACGTTGTCCCTTTTTAAGGGCCGACGTGAATCTTGTGTTTCCGGTCTGATCGTCCGGGAATTGTCCCGCTATTCGGATTTAACAGCAGATCGTGGGATGCCGTGTTGTTTGGTCGGACCCGTTTTCTCCCCATCGATACTGGCGGAGAGTTCACCGAGGGCGTTCAGAATACGCTGTAGAAGATCGTCGTCGCCATCCGGCATGCCCTCTTCCACGGCGACGGAGACTTCACTCGCGTCGTATTCCCAACGGCGCAGAATCTCGATCTTCTGCTCCCGCGACAGGTCAGGGTTGAGAAGAAGCGCTTCAGGGGTCTCAAATACCGATGCGGGGTCGAGGAGGGCCTGCTCCATATCGCCGGGCATCGGTTTTTCGGCATCCGTCATAATCTATCTCCTTCAGCTCACGCGTACTTAACTGTTAGATCTGTCTCGTTATTAAAAATGCAAGAAGTTGATGGACGATCACGCTTAACGCGACCCCTGCGCCGAACCACGTCTTTCTTCCGTACCGGCGTGCCATCGGCACCAGTTCATGGAACGAGACAAAGAGCATGGCGCCGGCCGCAAATGCCAAAAAATATCCGTTCAGGCCCGGACTCGCCTTGACGGCAAGCAGGCCGATGACGGCACCGACCGGTTCAGCAAGGGCCGACAACACCGCCGCCCCCAGCAGAAACCGCTTGCTGCGCAAGGCCATCGCCGGCACGGCCATGGCCAGTTCCTCCGGCAAATTATGCAGCGCGATCGACAACGCCACAATCAGACCCAGCGAAGGTGAGGCGATATAGGCATTCGCCATGGCGAAACCTTCGGGCACATCATGGAGTATCAGGCCGATCACCACGAGGTAGACCGACCTCACCAGGCGGGTATCGGCCTGACCGTGTTCCCGCACGAGGTGACTGTGGGGAATTATCAGGTTGACGCCCCAAAGAAGACCGGCACCCAACACCGCATAAAGCCCCGCATGCACCGTGCCAAGGGCCGCGCGCGCTTCGGGGATCAGTTCCAACGCGGAAATGAGAATCATGATACCCGTCGAAAAGCCGACCCCGAGGGCAATCGCCCGGGTATTTTCCCGGATCATGAATGCCAGAGAGACGCCGACGGCCGTCGTCAAAACCGACAGCAGCGACAACAGGAGAACGGCAACGGACTTGGGATCGAGAACCATAAAATTATAGTATATGGGATATGGTCAGCTTGCGTCCGACAAAACGGATGGCAGCCGGAAAGCGGAGGAAAACCTGTCCGTCGATCACCCCCAAAACCAGGCCGGACAGAACCGCACGGCGCTCGGCCCGATCGGCGTGGATGGCAATCTTGCAGATGTGGTGCGATGGGGTTGGTATTCGATCGGGATCAACCTCGTTCTCATCGTCCTGCACGGCCTCATCGCCTCGGCATCCGGCAGCCTTGCCGTCACCGCGGAGCTGCTCCACAACTTCGTCGACTTGGCTTCCGCCGTGGTCGTACTCGTCGGCATCAAGCTCGCCATGCGCAAAAGCCAAGCTTACCCTTATGGCCTCTACAAGGTTGAGAACCTCGTCGCTGCGGGGCTCGCGTTCATGATCTTCTTTACGGCCTACGAGGTCGTCAGCAGCGTCTTTCTAGAGCCCGCCCAAACGCCGCAGGTCGATCTTTGGATGCTTGTTTCACTGATCGTGACGATGGCGATCCCGCTTATCTTCAGTCATTTCGAGATGCGTGTTGCGCGCCGCACCAATTCTCCTGCTCTCATGGCCGACGCACGGGAATACCGCGTCCACGTCTATACCACCGGTCTCGCCTTCGCCGCCCTTCTGAGCAGCTGGGTCGATTTTCCCCTTGATCGCATTGCGGCGCTGCTCATCGTGATTGCGGTCGTCAAAACGGGCTGGGACCTCTTGATCGAAGCCTTGCGGGTGCTCTTGGACGCCTCGCTCGACGCGGCAAGCCTGGGCGATATCACTAGGATCATCAAAGCCGATCCGGCGATTTCAGAGGTCAATTGGATCACCGGCCGCAATGCGGGCCGCTTTCGCTTCGTTGAAGCCGGCGTCACGGTCCGGCTGACCAATCTCGAAAAAGCCGAGGTGGCGGTCGGACGGATCGAGGCCGCCGTGCGGACGTCACGGCCGCAGGTCGAGCGCGTTGTCCTGCACGTCGAGCCCCGCACATCGACGTCCGACCGATGCGCCATCCCAGTGACGGATGTTGCCGGCACGATCAGCGCGCATTTCGGAGACGCCCCCTATTTCGCCTTCCTCAGGGTTGATCGGACAAACGGCGGCGTCGACGACCTCCAAATTCAAGCCAATCCTCATTGCAACGCGGAACGAGCCAAAGGCATTCGCGTCGCCGAGTGGCTGGTAGAGCAGAACGTCGACCGCGTCTTCGAGCCCAAAAGCCTGGAAGGCAAAGGCCCCGCCTACGTGTTCCGCGAGGCCGGCGTCGAGGTCACACTGAGTGACGCCCACACCGTCGCCGACCTGTTTGCCGGACAAACGTAGCCTGCCTGACTTGGCGACCTATCGGGCGCAGGTATAAAGCCCTGCTTGCTTATTTCAACGCTTACCCTCAAAACAAAACGCCTTAGAGATTTCTCTCTAAGATGTTGAATATGTTAATTTCTGGGCAGGATTTGAACCTGCGACCTTCAGGTTATGAGCCAAACATGCCTAGGGTTAATGGGGGTTACCGAGTTATAACAACCTATTCTTTTTGTTATGATTTATGGGGTTTATCGTTTAATCGTTGATACCGTGGATTCCTCATTTTAACGCAAATAGGTAGCCCCATGGTAGCCCCGAATGAAACGATCAACTTCACCAAGGCGCTGTTAGCCGCCCTGCCCTTACCCCCTGTGGGCAAGCGTCACTCATTCAAGGACGCCAGGGTGAAGGGTTTGATTATCCGCGTGACGGCCAACGGCCAGAAGACCTTCCAGCTCTATCAGAAGCATCAGGGGCGGCCTGTCCGGGTCACCCTCGGCACGTTTCCCGACATGACCATCGAGAACGCCCGCAAGGAAGCGACGAAGGCCAAGGGCGCCCTGGCGGGCGGAACCACGTCGACCCCGTGTATCGGCGCGGACGATACGATGCAGAGGACCGACAGCAATCTGCTGCTGCAGCGATTGCCTCTGTTCTGGTGCGGTGCTGACCCGTGATTCTGTGGCCAATTCTCAAGGTCACGGCCGAGATGGTGACGGACCCAACAATCTATTAACTTGGGGCCAGATCTTTTTTTGTTACCCCTCTTGAAGCTCTAGTCACTGGAGCCCCCAAATCAATGGTGCCAACTTCCCTTACACCGCCTGCGGCCATGACTCGAGTCAGCGTGCGGCAAATAACATTTAGGAGCTGTAGAATGGGTACACCAGGCCCCTCTTCCGAAAAAGCGGCAAAGCCCAGTATGAATTGTCCGGTCTGCGCCGTCTCTTTGGTTATGACCGAACGCCAAAACATCGAGATCGACTACTGTCCCGAATGTCGGGGGGTCTGGCTCGATCGCGGCGAACTCGACAAGATCATCGAACGGAGCCTTCAACCACAAAACAAGGTGCCGAACGATGGTGGGCGCGACAATCGGGACGACGATGGATACCGGCGCGGAAAACATGGAGGGGGCCATCACGGCCGAGGCTATGGCCGCAGGTCGTGGCTTAGCGAAATCTTCCATTGATCACAGAAGACTGTTAGAGACGTATGTGAAAAGTCAAAAACAGCTATGCTTGTAATATTGGAGAGGTAATTTTTGGACTGGGAACTCGAATTAGTGCTTGCCAGCAGGACTATCCTTGCGACTGTCCTTGGGGGACTTATCGGATTGGAGCGGCTATGGCATCGGCGCGAAGCCAGTGTGAGGACTTACGCAGCGGTTGCCATGGGTGCGTGCGTATTTGCACTCATCTCGCAACACATACCGGGCGCAGAGCCGTCCCGCATGGCGGCCAACATTGTGGTCGGGATTGGATTTTTGGGCGCTGGCATCATTATGCACAATGGCAACCGTACCCATGGGTTGACCACCGCGGCCACGGTCTGGGCGACCGCGGCGGTCGGTACTGGCGTGGGATTTGGAATGTATGTCCTTAGCGCGTTGGCGGCCGTTATCGTCTTTCTCATTCTGGCGGCTCACCACTTGCCATGGCTAAGCTCAAGATACGATCGTCGCGCTGAAGATAAGGACGAGTGATGAACAAGACTCTATTCGAAATTCGGTTCATGCGGAGTCGTCAGTGCGCTCGAAAACCACTCGTGCGGGCGGTGACCTCGGCTGCGGCACGGACCAGGTCCATGTTGGTTCCAACTGCAAGCGGTAGAGTGGAGTAAAAATGGCTCAAACTGTTCAGCTCGATCTCCCGCTCCTCCTTCCCGAGGTGCCGGACGCGCGTGACGCTTGTGTGCAGCGACTAACCGAGAGCCTGGAAACTCGGGAAGGCGTCGAACGCGCTCATATTCGCGAAACAGAGGATGACCAAGGCACCGAGCTGTGCATTCACTACGACCCCGGCGTACTGCCCCTGGCCCGCATCCGCCAGATCGCCGAAGCGCTTGGAGCCCAAATAACCGCCAAATTCGGCCATGTGGTTTGGCAAGTCGGCGGCATTTCGGATCAGCGTCGCGCGCGGACGGTCAGTGAGCGGGTACGCCGCTTGCCGGGAGTTCTCGAGGCGGAGGCCAACGCCACCGGACCGCTGCGGATCGAGTTCGATCAAACGCAAACCGATGAAAACAAGATCCGCGCTGCTCTTCGGGACATGGGGGTGTCGCAGGAGAACGCGAAGCCCGGCACGCGCGAGACTCCTGACGAGTCCCGCGACCATGACCATGATCATGCTCACGGCGGTATTTTTGGGGCGCAGACCGAATTGATCTTCGTGGCCCTGTGCGGCGTGCTTCTGCTAATTGGCTGGCTGCTGCCGAAGTTTGTGGCAATGCCGCCATGGACACCCCTGTTCGTCCTCGTTCCGGCCTACTTTTTTGGTGGCTATTACGCCCTGCGCGAAGCCGTCGAAAGTGTGCGGAACGGCCGATTTGAGATCGACTTTCTGATGCTTGTGGCGGCGGCGGGCGCGGCGGCGCTCGGCGAATGGGCCGAGGGCGCCCTGCTTCTGTTTTTGTTCAGCCTTGGGCACGCCCTGGAAGGCTACGCCATGGGCCGCGCCAAGCAGGCGATCGAGGCACTCGGCGCCTTGGCGCCGAAGACCGCGACCGTGCGAAGAGATGGCAGCGTCGAAGAGGTGGCCGTCGACGCCCTGCTGGTTGGCGATACCGTGCTGGTGAAGCCGAACGAACGCCTGTCCGCCGACGGGTTCGTCACCAAGGGTGAAAGTAGCGTAAATCAGGCGCCGATCACTGGTGAGAGTGTGCCGGTGGACAAACTGCCCGTCCAGAATGCCGCGAAGGCAGCCGAGAAACCCGATTTGGTGGATGCCACCAGCCGTGTTTTCGCCGGCACCATCAACGGTGGTGGCGCCCTGGAGATTCAGGTCACCCGCACATCGGTAGATTCGACCCTGGCGCGTGTCATCAAGATGGTGAACGAGGCCGAAACCAACCAATCGCCCACACAGCGTCTTACCGATCGGTTCGAACGCATCTTCGTTCCGGCGGTTCTGATTCTCGCCGTCACGCTTTTGTTCGCGGGCTTCGTTGTCGACGAACCCTTCAGCGCCACTTTTTACCGCGCCATGGCGGTTCTGGTGGCGGCGAGCCCCTGTGCGCTCGCCATCGCGACGCCGAGCGCCGTACTTAGCGGGGTCGCACGCGCTGCGCGTGGCGGCGTCCTCGTCAAGGGCGGTGCGCCGCTTGAGAATCTGGGGCGACTGACGGCCATCGCGTTCGACAAGACCGGCACATTGACCGAAGGCAAGCCGAAGCTGGTCGATGTGGTAACTGCCGAGGGCGTCGAGGACAAAGACCTGCTGCGCGTGGCGATCGGGGTCGAGATGCTGAGCGACCATCCTCTCGCAGCCGCCGTTGTCAGGGACGGACGCGAACGCCTTGGCGACGCACCTGTCGCCGAGGCATCTAACCTGCGCAGCATTACCGGCCGTGGTGTCGTGGCCGAAGTCGATGGCGAGACGACATACATCGGTAAGGACGACCTCTTCGCTGAGGTCGATGGGCCGCCAATTCCTGACGACTTGCGCTCCCGGATCGAAACGCTGGAAGCAAACGGTCGCACCACGATGATTGTCCGGCAGGGGACCCGCTATCTCGGCGCCATCGGACTGATGGATACGCCGCGCGAAGCGGCGCCGGCGGTTATCGAGGCGCTGCATAAGATCGGCATCCGCCGGATGATCATGCTCTCAGGCGACAATCAGAGGGTCGCCGACGCGGTGGCGCGGGCGATCGGCCTTGATGAGGCACGCGGCGATCTGATGCCGGATGACAAGGTAGAGACGATCAAGAAACTGCGCGTGGAAGCCAAGGTCGCAATGGTTGGCGACGGCGTCAACGACGCGCCGGCGATGGCGAACGCCACGGTCGGCATTGCCATGGGCGCGGCGGGCTCCGATGTCGCGCTGGAAACCGCCGATGTGGCGCTGATGGCGGATAACCTGAACCATTTGCCCTTCGCCGTGGCGTTGAGCCGGTCGACGAGCTCGATCATTCGACAGAACCTGTGGTTTAGCCTAGGGGTTGTTGCCTTTCTGGTTCCGGCTACTATCCTCGGTCTCGGAATTGGTCCCGCGGTGGCGGTTCACGAGGGATCGACGATCGTCGTTGTTTTCAACGCGCTGCGCTTGCTCGCGTTTCGCTTCACCAAATATGACGGTCGATAGAGAAGCCAATATGGAAGCGTTGGCGTCATCGGCCAGGCAACAAGAAACCACAGCAGGGAGCGCCAAATGAAGTGGCTCGAAGAGACCATCGAATGGATTATCTTCCAGAGCCGCTGGATCTTGGCTCCGCTCTATCTGGGGCTGGTCGCAGTACTCCTCTTACTCGGCTTCAAATTTCTTCAGGAGCTCGTGTCCTACATCCCGACGATCGTCTCATCTTCGGGCAATGACACAATTCTTGCCGTCCTGTCGCTGATCGATCTAATTCTCGTGGGCAATCTCGTTTTGATGGTGATTTTTGCCGGGTACGAAAATTTTGTTTCGAAGATCGAAACGAACGGACACCCCGACCGCCCTTCATGGATGGGGGCCGTTGATATGAGTGGGCTCAAGTTCAGTCTCATAGCGTCAATCGTGGCGATTTCAGCGATTCAATTGCTCAAATCATTTATGCACGTGGAAAACCTAACCGACCGGCAGCTTGCCTGGCAGGCGGGGATACATGGCGTGTTCGTGGTGTCCGGCCTTTTGCTCGCTCTGAGTGATAGATTGAAGCAAAAAGATGGCTAACGGCGCCCAATTGTGGACCCTCCGGTGCGGACGACGCTTCGCGCCCAAAAGAGGCGCCCTAGCCAGATGAGTATGGAAACCATCAAATCACGGCTAGAAAACACATTGACGTCTCCGAAGAGCGCCGGCTTCGCCATGTTCGGAGCGATGCTATTAGCCTTTATCTGGGTCAACTCCTCTTTCAGCAGCTCTTATGAAACGATCCACCATGCTCCGATGTCTTTTACAGTCGGGACATTCAGTATAAGCAAACCAATAATCCTCTGGATCAATGAGGGCTTGATGGTCTTCTTCTTCTTCCTGATTGGCCTAGAGATCAAACGAGAAGTACTTGAGGGGCAGCTTTCTTCAGTAACGCAAATTGCGCTTCCTGCGTTTGGTGCAGCTGGCGGCATGGCGGCGCCAGCGCTGATCTATCTCTTTTTTAATCTCGGAGATCCTGTAGCAGTCAGAGGTTGGGCCGTTCCAGTCGCCACCGATATTGTTCTGGCGTTGGCGCTTCTGGCACTTCTTGGTGAGCGAGTGCCGGTTTCTTTAAAGGTTTTTCTCACAGCTCTGGCGATATTCGACGACCTGGGAACGCTTGTTGTTATCGCGGCCTTCTATACTGAAGGCCTCAGCCTGCCCTCTCTTGCTCTGGCCACCCTCGGTCTTGCCGCCCTCTTCATCCTGAACAGGCTTAGGATCGCGCGCCTAACTCCTTATGCATTGACCGGCGTTTTCGTATGGGTGGCGGTACTGGAATCTGGCGTTCATGCGACGCTCGCGGGGATGTTGATTGCCTTGAGCATTCCAATGAGAGCCTCCGGCAAAGAAGTTCTTAAGCAGCTTGAGCATGATTTGACGCCTTGGGTAGCGCTCGGGGTTGTTCCAGTGTTTGCGTTCTTTAACGCAGGGATCGATTTAGAGGGCGTAACGGTGGAGTCGTTCCTCAGTCCAATCAGTCTTGGTGTAGCGCTCGGGCTGTTCATCGGCAAGCAATTGGGTGTTTTTACCGGTGTAGGCATAGCGGTCGTTTCCGGGATCGCCCGATTGCCCACCGGCGTCACTTGGCCTCAAATCTACGGCGCATCGGTCTTGACTGGTGTGGGTTTTACGATGGGGTTGTTTGTCGCTGGCCTCGCGTTTGTGCAACCTGGTTTAATCCTCAGCACGAACTTCAGTATTATTGTTGGCTCCTCCCTGTCCGCGCTACTCGGCATGATCGTATTGACGAGAAGCTGCCGGCCTAATCCTAAGATAGCAGGATGAAGTAGCGCAGCGCGTTTTGCGAGAAAAACTACATCAACGGCGACAGCGTCGGAGAGGATCTCAAACAACACTCTACACCATACTCGGAGCGATCATAGGCGTCCTGGTTCTGCACCCCTTTACGGCGATTGCGTTTTGGCGTTGACCTGCTGCCTGACAACTGGACCGTTTTGAGTTGGAATTTTCCACTTATGATCCCCGTTGTGGGAAGAGGAGAGTTCCATGAAGAGGTCGAGGGTCACCGATGCGCAGATCGCCTTTGTTCTCAAGCAGGCCGAGGAAGGGACATCGGTTGCCGAGGTTTGTCGCAAGGCGGGGATTGCCGAAGCAACGTTCTATAACTGGCGCAAGAAGTATGCTGGGCTGATGCCGGCGGAGATGAAGCGGCTTAAGCAGCTTGAGGAAGAAAATTCCAAGCTGAAGCGGCTGGTTGTCGACCTGTCGTTGGACAAGGTGATGCTGCGGGACGTCATCAAACAAAATGTATGGTCCGCCCCGCCGTTGCAAGGTTCGACTGTGATGACGTTTCGGTTTATCGAAAGGAGCCGTCAAACCCGAAAGTGCAAATGATCCTGTACGTTATCGCGAGCTGGCTCAATTGCACGCGCAACTCGCCATCCTTTCATGAACGGTTCGAAACTAGGAGATCGAGCATAACAGTGCACCGGCGGCGCAGCGCCTAGTCTAGAGCATCGAGCTTGGATGGAGCTTGATTTCAGGTGGTACCCATATGGTACCCGAACGCATCGCAAAGGCATGAGCCAAGAATCGAGAAGCCCGCCACCCTATTGGGATCGCAGGCTTAATTTGGTTGCGGGGGCCTGCAACCATCTTTATTTACACGCTTCGGCTACACAAGAATAACCAACTCAGGCCTGACCTTCCCTTTGAACCGCCCCGGGATTGCCGGAGGCTCCAACTCTTGAGAGGATGGAGCGATGAAAAATCAAGGAACACTCGGGCGTTATTCACCGCAAGCGCGCTGCGGATAGAGGTGTAGCATGCAGCGCATACGAGTCTATGTCTCAGTGTAAGTCCGAAAAACTCTGGGAACCCCCGGCGGCGGATGAGAACGACAGCGTGACCCGCAGCCCCGGATCGCTCTGAAGGTTCTGCTCATCGGTTTGTCATTCAGGAATGAAGGGACCATGGCAAAGCGCGGATATTGCTGCGGCGAAAGTCCTTATCCACCGACGCGCCATTCAATAGGCGTCAATTTTTAGTATTGACGCCGTGCCCACCTGTCGTGGGGTGATGGCCCTTCTCGTCCATCATCACGACCCCGTCGAATATGGAAAACTTCGCCCTGAGGACTGGGGCAAGTTTCGACTCCGCCATTTCGGCAGCAACGGCGAGTTTCTCCGCTTGGGTAGCAGGCAGTCCGAAATCCACCAAAGCGGCCGCCTCCTTCAGCGCATCGCCGCTGCACAGAACGATCTCCCAAACACCGTGCTTGTTTCGCATCAGTGCGCGCCCCCCACGATCGCCCTGTGCCCAACCGACGACAGCAGCATCCCCAATGATCGTGACGGGCTCGACTGTCAACGGCGCATCCGGTTGATCGAATGTCGAATGCAGCAGGTGCCGGATCGCGCCCGCATCCCCTGCATCGTCGGCTTGAACGGCGCTCGGACAAACAAACACGATCATGCCAAGCAAGAAAAGAAGGCGCAGGGAGATGGTATTCATGTGAGGTGACTCCTTATCGATCCGCATCTCGTAACCGCATTTGGTCATCGTCATTAAGCTCTGCAACGAAAAACATGCGCTTGCCATTATCGACAACTTCCCGTAACACGGACGCGTCCTTGGTTCCCCGTCAACGGAATTCAGTCCGGGGGATCAAAAGGGAACGCAGTAGGGTTTTACCCAGCAGGGGGGCCTGATCTGCGGCTGTACCCGCAACTGTGAGCGGCGAGGCGACGGTCATCTTATGTCACTCGGGCACTGCCCGGGGAAGGCGGACCCAAGCCAACGACCCGTGAGCCAGGAGACCTGCCAAGGAACGCGTCGCCCAGCCGCCGATCGGGATTTGTCGGAGGCGCGGTAGAGACCGTTTGTGGTGACGCCTTGTTGGTGCGGCAGATTGCCGGTCATCGCCACGGGGTGTCTGCGTCGTTCCCTTAGACTTGGGAACCTTCCCCCAACGATACCGGCAGTCCGTTCCGTGCACTTGGTGTGTGCCGGACGGTCCCCTGAACGCGCGAACGAGGTGTCTGAAACCTGTATGGGTTCGGAGCCGAGGGGTTGGTCCGTTCCGGGGTTTCATCAAGGCATCGAGCGCGCGCGTCATGCGGCCCGTCCGGTTGTTCGAGCGAACAACCGGAGGAGGTTCAAATGAATGCTCGTGTTTTAAGGTCCAAATTCCCCGCGCGCTGCACGGTGGAGATCGCCGTGTTTTGTATGATCCTTGCTTCGCCGATAATGGCCAGCGCGGAAGAAACCCAACCCGGCCAGACAGCACGGATCCTTCCTGAAATCGTCGTGTCGGCGACCATGGTCCCAACCCCGTCAGAAGCTGTGGGCAGCGCCGTTACCGTCATCACGGCAAAGGAAATCGAACGCAAACAGGTCCGCGTGCTGTCGGACGTGCTGCGCGAAGTTCCAGGCTTGGCCGTCAGCCGGTCGGGCACCGTCGGCACCCAGACCCAAGTGCGCATCCGCGGCGCCGAGGGGAACCATACGCTGGTGATCATCGACGGGATTGAAGTCAACGACCCCAGCGGCGGATCGGAATTCGATTTCGGCCAGTTGCGCGCCATCGACATCGAACGCGTCGAGGTCCTGCGCGGGCCGCAGTCGGCGCTTTACGGCAGTGACGCCGTGGGCGGGGTCATCAACATCGTCACGAAACGAGGCCAAGGCCCGGCGGAGATCGGCATCAGCGCCGAGGGCGGATCCTTTGCGACAAGCATGGGTTCCGTCAGCCTGCGTGGCGGCACCGAAAAATACCACTATTCCATCGGCGCGAGCGGTTATCGCACAGCCGGCATTTCTATCGCCCCGGAAGAAGACGGCAATACCGAACTGGATGGCAATGAAAACGCCACCATAAATTTCAAGGCCGGTGTCACCCCCCTAGATAACCTGTCCTTCGACCTATTCGGGCGCTACGTGAAGGATTCCACGGAAACGGACAATCAGCCCTCCGTTGCCGGAATCATCAAGACCGTGGATGCCGATAAACAGACGGATACCATCCAGCGCAGCGGCGGGTTGCTCGCGAGATACAAGTTGTTCGACGGTGCCTGGGAACAGGCCCTCGGTGCCGCCGTACACACGGACCGCGCCGATAGCCGCACCAATGGGATCGAGACTTATCATGCAGACGGCGACAAACTGCGATTCCACTACAAAAGCAATCTGTCTTTCGACACACCGGATATCGCCAATGCACAACACGGTCTGACCATTCTGGTGGAACGCGAGGACGAAACCCAGTTCACGAAAAGTAACTTCAGCACATCGGACCGGGACATCACCAACTACGGTTATGTCGGGGAGTACCGCGTTTCCCTGTGGGATCGCCTACACCTGACCGGCGGCATCCGTTACGACGACAACGACATCTTCAACGACAAGCGCACCTACCGGATGACGGCGGCTTACGTCCACCACGAAACCGGGACCCGCCTGCACGGCAGTTACGGCACGGGGGCAAAGAATCCGACCCTGTCGGAGCTGTTCGGCTCCACCGCCACCTACACGGGGAATCCGAACCTACGGCCGGAAACCAGCCGTGGCTGGGATGCCGGTGTCGAACAGGGTTTCCTCGGCGACCGTCTGATTGCCGACCTGACCTATTTCAACAACCGCATCACGGACCTGATCTCGGGCAGCGGCAACACCTCGGTCAACCTGGACGGGATCACAAAAATTCAGGGGGTCGAGTTGTCCGTCGCAGCGAACCTGGGCCATGGCCTGAGCCTGAAAGGCCAATACACCTATACGGACGGGCAGGACGCCAACCGCAAGGAACTGGTCCGGCGGGCGAAGCATATCGCAAGCATGAACCTTGCCTATGCGTTTCTGGACGGCAAGGCAAAGGTCGATCTGGGGGTCGATTTCAACGGCGTCCAACGCGATACGGAGTTCTCGAACTCTTACGGCACGAGCCGATCGATCAGGTTGGACGAGTACTTTTTGGTCAACATCGCCGGCTCCTACGAGATCAAGGACGGGGTGGAACTGTTCGCCCGGGTGGAGAACCTGCTCGACCAGAAATACCAGGAAGTCCTGTTCTACGACGAGCCGGGGATCGCCGCCTATTTCGGCATCCGCACCCGGTTTGGTCTCTAGGTCTCGGGAAAGAACGGCTTATGCATCCCCCATCACAGCCTTTCCCCATACTCTCCAAGGCGTGGGGACTGATGGTCGCGGTGGTCGTTCTTTCCACGGCGCCCACGGGCGCCACCCTGGCGGGGGCACCGGTTGGTGCTCCCGCCCCCATCCCGACCGAGACCGTGAAGGGGAAACCACAGAGGATCGTGTCCATGAACCTGTGCACGGACCAGCTTGTCCTGCTGCTGGCCGAACGGGACCGGATCGCCTCGATCTCCTATCTGGCATTCGATCCGGAGATCTCCCACCATGCGCTCCTGGCACAGGGACTGCACGCCAACCACGGCCAGGCCGAGGAAATCCTACCCCTGCGGCCCGACCTGATTTTGGCCGGCACCTACACCACACGGGCGACGACGACGATCCTACGCCGGTTCGGTCACCGCATCCTGACTCTCGACCCCGCAAGCGGGTTCGCCGACATCCATGACAACATCCGCCGCGTCGGGAAGGCGTTGGGCGAAGCGCCCAAGGCCGAGCGGATCATTTACGATTTCGACCGCCGCTTGGCGGATGTTCGGCGCCGCTCATCTCCTGGCCGCCTTGCTCCGCGCACTATTGTTCTTCAGCCGCGTGGGATGACCACCGGACCCGGATCGCTGGTTGACGGTATCCTACGTGCTGCTGGTCTGCGCAACCTGTCCGCCGATTTGGGGGTTACGGGTATGGGCTTCCTGCCGTTGGAACGGCTTATCGCGGCCCGGCCCGACCTGCTGGTCGTTGCCGCCCGCACGGCCGAGCGACCGTCGCTGACTCATCAAGCATTGCATCATCCTGCCCATGCGGCTCTTGGCGATGCACGGCGTATCGAATTGCCCGCCAGTCTGTGGACTTGCGGCGGGCCTCAGGCGGCGGAGGCCGTTGCCCGCCTGGCCAAGGCAGCCGATACCCGGGACGAAGGAAAACCACGGCCATGAAGCTATCCCGTACCGACCGGTCGTTTGATATCCCCTTTCCCTTCCTGCTCGCGGGGCTGGTGTTGTTGACGTTGGTATTGTTCGCCGCATCGGTCGTCTTCGGGCGCGCCGGGGTTCTGATCCCGAATGCCGGAATACTGATCGGCGCGCCCACAACACCCGAAGCCGTGATCCTGCGCGAACTACGCCTGCCTCGGGCAATTCTGGCGCTTGTCGTCGGTGGCGCGCTGGGCATGGCGGGCGCCGCTCTACAGGGGCTGCTGCGCAATCCGCTCGCCGAACCGGGTCTTGTCGGCGTATCCGGGACCGCGGCGCTAGGTGCCGTCGCCACGTTCTATTCGGGGCTCGCCGCCGTCTACCCCCTCGCCTTGCCGCTCGGCGGCATGGCCGGGGCGGGCTTGGCGGTGGTCTTGCTGTATCTTTTGGCCGGCCGCGACGCGCCGATCCTGACATTGATCCTGGCCGGGGTCGCCATCAACGCCATGTCGGGAGCGCTGACCACTCTGGCGCTCAATCTGTCGCCCAATCCCTACGCGGCGTTCGAAGTCTTTTTCTGGCTGCTCGGCGCGCTCACCGACCGCAGCATGGACCATGTCGACCTGGCTCTACCGTTCATCACCCTGGGCATGGGTTTGCTGGCAACGACCGGACGCGGATTGGACGCGCTGACCCTGGGAGAGGATGTCGCCCGCAGCCTGGGCATCGGCATCGGTGGGTTACAGGCCCGGGTGATCATCGGCACCGCCCTGGCCGTGGGGGCCGCCGTCGCTGTTTCCGGCGTGATCGGGTTCGTCGGTCTGGTCGTGCCGCACCTTTTGCGGCCCGCCGTCGGGCACGCGCCGGGCCGCTTGTTGCCGGCGTCGGCGCTGGGCGGTGGCGCCTTGACCCTGGCCGCCGACATCGCCGTGCGCTTTGCGACGGACGGGCCGGAACTGCAACTGGGCGTTCTGACGGCGATGATCGGCGCGCCGTTCTTCCTGGCCCTGGTTCTGAGAACGCGGAGGGAAGGGCAATGACCATCTTGTCGGCCCATGATCTGGTGGTGACGCGAAACGGGCGCCGCCTGCTCGACGGCATTTCGGCCGACTTCGGCCCCGGCCGCCTGACCGGGCTGATCGGCCCCAACGGGGCAGGCAAAACGACGTTCCTCAAGGCATTGTTGGGACTGATCCCGGTCGACGGCGGCGAGGTCCGGCTGGACGGCCTCCCGCTCACCAATTACCGTCCTTCCGACATCGCCCGCCGCGTCGGTTACCTGGCCCAGGGCGCCCCCTGCCACTGGCCCATGTCCGTGGAACGGATCGTCGCCTTGGGTCTGCTGGCGAACGGTCAGGACCGCAGGGCCGAGGCCGCCGCCGGCAAGCAGGCCATTGCCGATGCCCTCGCCGCTACGGGAACGAACCATCTGCGCCATCGCGCCGTCACAACGTTGTCCGGCGGCGAGCGGACTCTGGTGATGATCGCCCGCTGTCTGGCCGGCGGCGCACCGATGCTGCTGGCGGACGAACCCGTCACCGGATTGGATCCGCGTCATCAACTGGATGTTATGGACATTCTGCGCCGTCGCGTATCGGAAACAGCGGGGACCGTCGCGGTCTTGCACGACCTAACCCTGGCGGCACGCTACTGCAATCATCTGATCTTGATGGCGGACGGGCGCATCTTCGCGCAGGGCACGCCCGACGTTGTGTTGAAGCCCGGGAACCTTGCCGCGGTCTATCGCATCAAGGGCGGGCTGCACTTCGTTGACGGCCGACAGATCGTCGTTTCACATTCACCCGAGGAGAACCGAACGTGACCGGGACCCAGACTGAAGACTTCACAGATGCGGTGGCACTGGTCCATCAACACATGCGAACCGCGACCACGGGCTGGAGTATCGGCTCCTTCGGCGTGATCGCTGAATTCCATCGCGACGCAGACGAGGTGGCGGAAGTTGTTCTCCGAGATACCGGCGGCACGGTCGTCACCGGCAAAGGGGCAATCCGCATCGACCTGAAAGAAGACGCGACGGTCTTTCCCTATGAAACGCCATCACGCAACCGAAACCGCTGGAACCAGGGCGTCAACATCTGCCTGCCCGACGACGAGGCGGGGCACATGGCTGGGCGCGTGGGGCTGACGGAGATCGGACCCGACAACGATGCCGTTCGCAAAGAAGACCGAGGTGCGGTGCTGTTCGACCTGGGTTTGAGACTGCCCCATGTGGATGCCTGCGTGCGGACCCGCGATCCCGACCTTATTAAAACGCTGCGCGCCCATGGCGGTGCGGACATGTTGTCTTTCGAAGGTCCGGCCATGACGGCAGTCATCGCGAAAAGCCCGCACCGGGTATTTTTGTCTCGCCTGGGCCGGGTCGAGGTCTATCAATACATCCCGTCGCAAGCCAATGGACTGCCCACTCCCCATGGCCCGCACACCCATCTGTTGCCGCGTCTGGCGGCGCACCAACGCACTCATGCCGCCAACGTGCCCTTGCCCGAGGGCTGGCTGCCCTGCCTGTCGATGTATCCGGCCAATCCGCTCAGCGACGGCCTGGGCAACACCCGGCCGTTCGATCCGGACGCGCACGATGCGTTCCAGGACATCGTCCTGCGGTTTGCTCATGCCGATTACCTGCACCTAAAGCGCCGAGTGATCGAGGCCGTCGGCCAAGGCCGGATGATCAACATGACGGATATGGACCGCCCGCACCGGGCCCTTGTGCGTGCATGTCTGCGTCAGCTTCGCTACGCGGACTGGCGAGTTTCGACCGAAGAATGCTGAGTTCTTAATCCTGTGGATGGTTGCGGGAAAATTGGCTTCGTTGCCGTGTTCTTTAGGTGTGCATCTCGAATGTCTTTCCATATGCTTTAAACGCCTCGGCATAGGCGGGCACGGCCTCGTTGATCCGAGGGTCATCTTCAGCGTTCTGGATCATGAGCGCCGCCGTGAGTTTCGGGACATCGGCTGTCATCGCTGCGCGACCGTAATAGGGAACAGCGACAGTGCGCGCGTCACCCATTTCGACCGCAAGGGCGTTGACCACTCCGCCCCAGAAATGGAACCCTGTCGCGCCAAGCCTGCCGGTCGAAAGCGCGTGGGAGTTTATGAAGCGTGCCCCATTCAACAGATCGGTGAAAAGTTACTGCTTGTCTAGCCGGCTTTGCATACCCTTGCCGTCCTCGTCGTTTCCGGGATAGCCACCGACCCGATAGGCCTGCTTGACACAATTCACGAATGCCTCATCATCCTAGTCATGGTCAGCCCTGCGTGGAGTTTTGATCCATCCCCGCAGCGCCTTCCACCTTGCCTTACCTTGCAGGAACTTGATTCCATCTGCTTTCCATAGGTTGACCCTTGGATTTCGGCGGCTGGGATCCGGCCAAACAAAAACGCCCATAACCTGTTGAGGTTAGGGCGTTTTTTATTGGTTGCGGGGGCAGGATTTGAACCTGCGACCTTCAGGTTATGAGTTCACATAACCGAACAGGTCCCTGGGACAAATCAAGGACAATTGGAGTCGTAAACGTTCATAAACGATCGCAAACGTCCACATTCCACTACATTGTAATTGCGTTATTTTTTCCGAATCCGCTCAGCATATAGCGGTTAATCGCAAGTCTTCCCGGTTCCCGCGCCCGAGATCACCAACAAAGGGCCCTCGCCATGCGTCACCGCCTCGATCTGCTCCGGGTTCAGCCCGCTTATGGCGTCATCCGGGCCCTCGGATGCCAAGGTATTCCGGCGATCCGCCGGCGGAAAAACGTTCACGTCAAACACTCCTCTGCGGTCGTGGCGAGAACTTCGCGCTGTCTTATGAGGGTCAAAAGCCGCGCCGGATCATCCCCGGACCGGCAAGTTTCGATTTCATGGTCCAACTCGGCCATGCGCACGGCGTCGCGCACCTGGCGCCAGCCGGAGAGAACATCGTCCGCCGGAGTGTCGGGACGTAGAAACGGCGCGTGCACGAACAAGTCGGCCGACGTCACGAGGGGCACGGTCTCCTCGTGACGGCGACGTAACGCGTCCAGAAGCCCATCTTCACGGATACCGCCGTGACCCGCGACCAGGTCCTGGCGCAGAGCGTCCAACGGGGCGCTGACGAAAGCCATCTGCCCCAATTCCTCTCCGACGGTCTCCAGAAGGACGGGCCATGACCAGACGGCCGCCAGCAGAATCCGTTCCCGCAGTTCTCCTGTTTTCACCGGCGCGGACTGGCTTCGCCTCATTCTCCGCATGCCGCCGACGGGGGTACCGGTCCGCCCCGCCGTGCCGGCCGACGCGCTCGGGGCGGCAGGGCCCATCTTGCCCCGGAAGAACTCCTGGAAATGCCGCCGGACCGTCGGGTCGGAGATTTCCCGAACGCGGTTCTGAAGCCGTTTGCTGAGATCCGCGCGTGCTTCCGGCGATCCCGGATCAATAATCGCGGCAAGGCGGCGGCGACCTTGGGATTCGAGGCGCCAGATCGCTTCGGACAAGGGAAGGGCGCTGTCGACGAGATCCTGAAACGCCTGCGCCCCGGCAGCCGCGACCAACTCCGCCGGATCGATGCCGGCGGGTAGCCTGGCGAAGCGCAGCGACAGGCCGGGGCGCAGCTTGGGCAGGGCCAGGTCGGCCACCCGCGCCGCCGCCCGCCGCCCGGCCGGATCTCCATCGAAACACAAAACCGGGTCAGGGCACATGCGCCATAGGGACAGGAGCTGGTCTTCCGTAAACGCCGTCCCGAGCGGCGCCACCACGTTCTCGACCCCCGCCTGGGACAAGGCGAGCACGTCGGTGTAACCCTCCACGACGGCCGCCCAGCCCATCGAGCGTATGGCGTCCTTCGCCTGCGGCAGGCCGTAGAGGTGGCGGCTCTTGTGAAACAGATCGGTCTCGGGCGAATTCAGGTATTTCGGCGACCTCGGATTATCGCCGGCAGTTACAATCCGGCCACCGAACGCGATGACCCGCCCTTGGCGATCTGTGATCGGAAACATGACCCGGCCCCGAAAGCGGTCGTAGACCCTGGCGCCCGACGGCGTTGCCGTCGACTGGGTGCCGGCAGTCCCCGGCGGGGGAACCCTGGCGCCCGAACGGTCGGGGCCCCGCCCCTCCGGCCGGATCAGCAAGCCCGCCGCGATCATCATGTCTTCCTCAATCCCCTCGCGGGCCAGCATGCTCTTCAGCTTGCCGCCCCCGTCAGGGGCGAACCCCAAGCGGAACCGCTTGATCGTTTCGTCGGTCAGACCGCGCCCGTGGAGATAGTCCAGGGCCGCACGGCCTTCCGGCATGCGTAGGCATTTCTCGAAGAATGCGGCCGCCAATTCCACGACTTCGGCCAGGCTACGGTTGCGGGCCCGGCGTTCACGCTCTTCCGGCGTTTCCTCGGGCATGGCAAGGCCCGCCTCTTCCGCGAGAAGCCGCACCGCCTCGCGGAACTCCACGCCTTCGGTCTCCATGACGAAGTCGTAGACCGACCCGTGAGCTCCGCAACCGAAGCAATGGTAGTGATCGTCATAGACATGAAAGCTCGGGGTTTTTTCCTTGTGGAACGGGCAGCACCCCTTGGTGTCGCGCCCCGAACGGACGAGCTTCACCTTGCGGCCGATAAGATCCGTCGCGGGCACCCGCGCTTTTACTTCCTCGAGAAAATCCGCCGGGATCATCGGGCTACTCTCCTCCTCAAGCGACCAACGGGGCGCCGGCGAACCATTCGGCGGCACCGTAACACGCGTCTTCGAAGCATGGATGGACCGCGCCGTCGGCGGGCGCACGGACGAGGTGCACGTTGTCCGTCAAACCGAGATTGTCGATCAACAGACCGTTGCCGTCGAAGGCGCCGTCGGTCCTGGAGTCGACGGGCGGACCGGACCGGTGATCCATCACCCGTTCCGCATAGGATGTGTCCGCCGCCTGCGACCAGGCGAAAACCGGCTTTCCGAGGGCGCTCATATAGCCCATTTCGAAGGCCGTCCCCGCATCGGCGCCGACGCCGCGGAACGGCGTGATGTCGGCGATCAGGAAATCGCTGGCGTTCATATGCGAGAGGCAACTCGTCTTGATGCGATCCGCCTCCGCGTCCCCGTAGGTAACCGCGGCCGCGACGGTCCGAAAACGGGGGCCTCGCCGACCGTTTGGACCCACCGGCGGATCGAGCGGAAAACGAGCGCTGAACCCGTAGCGCGATGCGATCTCCCTCAGATCTTCGCCTTCCTCTGCCGCGCAGGGCAGAAAAACAGCCGGACCCGCGAGGTAGGCGGTAAGCCCGAACCGGCGAACCGTGTCGGCCAGAGCTTTCGGATTACGGCAGACCTTCCGCGCCGCCGCCATGGCATCCCGGGCGCTCATTCCGTTTCTTCCCACAGGTCCGCCGTCAGCCCGTCGAGGATTTCCTCGTCCCACTCGTCGACCTGGCCAACAGGCATCGGCGGGCGGGGCCTCGACAAGTAGACCGCGCTTCGCGTTCCGCGCCTCAAGGCGCTTCTCGTCCGGCGAATGCCGTCGGCGAAGACCTGGAGTTCACCGGTATCCGTTCGCAGCACGACGACGGCACTGCCGTTCATCTCGAACACCAAGGCATCCTCGAGCGCAACCCGGGCGGCCAGGTTGCCGGCGATCCGGTCATGCCCCGCATCAGTCATGATCCACCGCCCGGGACATCTCCGTCCCCATGCCACCGCGGACGTGGGTGTCGTACCAGGTCATCGCGTCGAGGCTGAAATCGAAGAAAATCTGCAGGTGCAGGGCGCCGCATTCCGGACAGCCGTCTTGTACCGTCGCCTTGAGCAAGGCCTCGGACAGGGCTGGAGCCGGTGCGGGATGCGTCTCCAGGCCCGTAAGAACGAACCGGTGACCGCATTCCTTGCACTTGCAGATGTAGGGATAGTCCTTGTGGTCGCGTTGATCAGCCATTCCTATTCTCCCAGGTTTGGCCTGTTCCAGGTTTAGCCTGTCCCAGATTGGCCAGACGGCGCCGGATGTCCCGGCTAACTGCGAGACGCCGCTTCGTAGGCGACCCTCGCGTCCTGCGCGATGTCACCAAAGCGCGTGAATGCCCCGTTGAAGTAGAGCGGTACGTTCCCGATCGGACCATGCCGCTGCTTCGCCACGATCGCCTCGCTGACGTTCCGCACGTCGTCCAGCGATGCCTGCCAGCGCTCAATGCGTTCGGCGAGCTGCCCTTCGTTCTCGTCGACCCGGCGCCCCGGCTTCTTCCGCTCGAGGTAGTATTCCTGGCGGTAGATGAACATGACGACATCCGCGTCCTGTTCGATGGATCCCGATTCACGCAGGTCCGCCAGTTGCGGCCGGGGCGGATCGCGCTGTTCCACCGTGCGGCTGAGCTGCGACAAGGCGAGCACGGGAACGTCGAGCTCTTTCGCCAGGGTTTTCAGTCCTCTGGTGATTTCCGAAACGATCTGAACGCGGCCGTCGGACCGGTTGTTCGGCGAGCCGGCGACCAGCTGAAGGTAATCGATCACGATCAGGCCCAGGTTGTGCCGCCGCTTCAGGCGGCGGGCACGGGTTCGGAGCGCGCTTACCGTGAGCGCCGGTGTGTCGTCGATGAACAATGGAATGTCGTGGAGCGCATTGGAGGCGGACGCCAGTTTGATGAACTCCTCGTTCGTCAGTTGGCCTTTCCGGATGCGGTCGGAAGCCAATTCGGCCTGCTCCGACAGGATCCGCGCCGCCAGCTGTTCGGCGGACATTTCAAGCGAAAAGAACCCCACCGTCGCGCCGCTTTCTCCCTTGCTCGCCGCATAATCCTGCGCGACGTTGAAGGCGATATTCGTTGCAAGCGCCGTTTTCCCCATGGAGGGACGGCCTGCCAGGATCACCAGGTCCGAGGGGTGAAGCCCGCCCAGCAGCTCGTCCATATCCTTGAACCCGGTGGACAAGCCGGCGAGACCGCCATCTCGCTTATGGGCGGCCTCGGCCATGGTCAGGGCATCGATGACGGACGATTTGAAATCCTGGAACCCGCCTTCGTAATTCCCTGTGGTGGCGAGGTCATACAACGCCTGTTCCGCCTGCTCGATCTGCGATGTGGCCGTCTCGTCCACATCTCCGCCATAGGCCCCGTTCACCACATCCTCGCCTAAGGCAATCAATTCGCGCTTGAGGTGGAGATCGTAGATCAGCCGGCCGTATTCCTTCGCATTGGCGATGACGACGGCCGACGCGGCGAGACTGGACAGGTAGGCTGCCCCGCCGATATCGACGACGGAGCTTTCATTCTCGAAAAACCGGCGTAACGTCACCGGATCGGCGATCTGGCCGGCCTCGATCAGCGTCGACGCCGCTTCGTAAATTTTGGCGTGCTGCTCAACGGAGAAGTGCTCGGGGCGAAGGAACTCGGCAACCTGTTCATGAGCCCTGTTGTGAACGAGGATTGCCCCGAGCAGCGCTTTCTCCGCGTCCAGATTCCTCGGTATCGTCCGGTAACCGGCATCCGCCGCGCCTTCGGGCGGGACGTCATCGGTGCCCTGCGGTTCCCTGGACTGTTCAGCGATCATTGCCTTCGTCATGCCGTCACCATTTTCCTTTCAGACACGCGGACATGGCCGCGTTCGATGACGATCGTCGTGACACCGAACATCTTCCGGGCGGCCCGCGTCAGGGCGTCCATCGTTTCGGCATTGTCGGAGATCGACATTTCCACCATCCGCGAGGAGACGATGACCGACACCTTCTCGCCCGCCTGGCGAACGTCCGCGATGTTCGAGAGCCAGGGGTTGGCGCTCGCGTCCTCGGCTTTGGCCAAATCCACGAATTCGTCCCGATGATCGGAGGCGTTCGGGATGGTCGGGGTTCCCGCGGTGGTCCCCCGGTTGTTCGTATCCGAAGAACATCCCCGTGCCCCTCGGGCGGCGAGGACCTCGGTCTCAACCTTGGGCCCGTCCATCTTGGCCTGTTTCTCGAAATCGTGACGGAACATCCACAAGGTCGCGGGGGTCTTGCCGCTGTCTGAGTTCGACAGAGCGTTCATCCGGTTGCGGATCACCGACATGACCTGCTCGGCGTCCAATCCCAGGCTCATCGCCTTGACCGCCGCGTCGAGAAGCTTGGCGCGGCCGCTCAAGGGCCCCCCGGTTCCGAACAGGTTGCCTCGAAGGTGAAGGAAGTAGTCGACGATACGGCCGGCGTCTCCCGGATCTGTGGAGAGACCGGCGCCCGAGGCGACCGCTCGTCTCTCAGGGCAATTAATTGAATTTGAATCATAATTTTTAGATTCAGATTCAATTAAGGGAAGCTGCACACCGCTGGAATCCTGGCTGTGCGCTGGGGCGACAGCGCGGGAGTCCGCGGTGTTGTCCTGTTGCACAGCGGTGTGCGCTGAGGCGACAGCGCGGGAGTCCGCCGTTTCGTCGCGCACACCCTTGTTTTCTGCGGTGTGCACTGGGAGCACACCGCGGATTTCCTTGGTTTTTTCCACCGCCTCCGCCGCGCCTCCGCCCGGTCCGTCTTCCTGATCGTCCACGGACAGGAGAGGAAGATCGGGCTGGCCGGCGTCGTCGAGGACCGTCTTATGCCGGTCATAGGCGGGTGGAATCGTCGCGGTCTGGTCAAACTTGACGCGGTAGAGGTTGTGCCCCTGTCCGCCTCGTCCAATCTGGGATTTCTTCTCCAGATAACCGAGGTCGGTGAGCTTTCCGATCGCCCGGTTGACCGTGCTCCTGTTCTTCCCCACGAAGGCCGCCACGGCGCCCTGGGAGATCATGAACCAGCCTTCACGGCTGCTTTCGATGTCCGTGCTCTCCGTCATGGCGAGGATTGCGTAGACATGGACGTCGATGCTCGTCAGGCGGGCGTCCGCCAGGGGCAGGGACGGGAACATGACGTTCCGCCCCGTTATCCTGATTTGTTCCTTTTGCTTGTCGGTCATGAGCTTTACTCAGCCGCACTTGGAATAGCCGCAGGACGTACAGGTGTCGCAGCCTTCCTGCCGTATCAGAGCGGGTTGGGCACATTTCGGGCAGCTGCGCATCATGCCGGCGGTTGACGAGGGGGCTTTTCCGAGATCGTCGCCGACGGCTTTCGCGACCGGAAGAACGTCGCTCTCGTCCTGCTTGAGGAAGCCGGTATCGAGCATATGGTGCTCGATGACCCCGCCGATCGCGGCCAGGAGCGACGGTACGTATTTTCCCTTGAGCCATTGTCCGCCGCGCGGATCGAACACGGCTTTCAGCTCTTCGACCACGAAGGAGACGTCTCCGCCACGCCGGAAGACCGCCGAGATCATCCGTGTCAAACCGACCGTCCAGGCATGGTTCTCCGGGTTCTTCGAGTTGATGAAGATCTCGAACGGACGCCGGCGGCCCGTTTCGTCCAACACGTCGTTCAGCGTGATGTAGATCGCATGGTCGCTTTCCGGCCATTTGATCTTATAGGTTTTACCGGGCAGTTCGCCGGGCCGGTCCAGGGGTTCGAACATCCGGTGGACGACGCCGCCTTCCGCGCTGCCGCTCTTGGACAGGTTGTCGTCGAGGGGCAGTTCAGGTTCCGCCTGGGCGCCCTTGTCGTCATTGGCGACCGTCAGGACGGCACCGGTGACATCGTTCGGCCGGTAAGTCGTGCACCCCTTGCAGCCCAGTTCATAGGCCCGGAGGTAGACTTCCTTGAAGTCGTCGAAATCGATGTCCTCGGGCAGGTTGATGGTTTTCGAGATCGAGGAGTCAATGTACTTCTGCGCCGCCGCCTGCATGACCAGGTGGTCGTTCGGCGAGAGCGACTGGGCGTCCACGAAGTAGGACGGCAACCGCCCCGGTTCCGCCATTTCCGCGCCGAACAGGCGGCGGTAGAGCCGGTAGGCGTAGTCGGTCGTTTCCGACTCCTTCTTGCTTCCGTCCGGCTGGATGACTTGGCGGTTGCTCTTGAACGAGAACACCGGCTCGACCCCGGACGAGGTATTGTCGGCGAACAGGGAGATGGTCCCCGTCGGCGCGATGGACGTCAGGAGCGCGTTGCGGATTCCGTGTTCGGAGATCGCCGCACGGACGTCGTCGTCGAGCGACCGGATATGCTCGCCGGACAGATAGGCGTCCTTGTCGTAAAGCGGGAAGGCGCCTTTTTCCTTCGCCAGATCGACGGAGGCCAGATAGGCGGCGCGCTGAATGGCCCGCATCCAGCTTTCCGTGGTCTTCACCGCTTCCGGCGATCCATAGCGAAGGCGCACCATGATCAGGGCGTCGGCCAGGCCGGTTACGCCGAGACCGATCCGCCGCTTTTGCTGGGCCTCGTGCTTCTGCTCCGGGAGGGGAAAGTTCGACAGGTCGATGACGTTGTCCATCATCCGGACGGCCGTGCGCACGAGACGGTCCAGTTCGATTTCGTCAAGCGCGGCCGTATCGGTAAACGGATCGCTGACGAGGCGGGACAGGTTGATCGAACCGAGGAGACAGGCGCCGTAGGGCGGCAGAGGCTGTTCGCCGCATGGATTGGTCGCCGAAATCGTCTCGCAATAGTGCAGATTGTTGCGCCGGTTGATGCGGTCGATGAAAATCACGCCCGGCTCGGCATAGGCGTAGGTTCCGCGCATGATCTTGTCCCACAGATCCCGGGCCGCGACGGTCCGATAGACGGTTCCCTTGAACGTGAGTTCCCAGGACGCGTCGTCCTTGACCGCCTGCATGAAGGCATCCGTGACGAGAACCGACAAATTGAACATGCGGAGCCGCCCGGGCTCCTGCTTTGCTTCGATGAAGTCCTCGATGTCGGGGTGATCGCAGCGCATGGTCGCCATCATGGCGCCGCGGCGCGAGCCCGCCGACATGATCGTGCGGCACATGGAATCCCAGACGTCCATGAACGACAGCGGACCCGAGGCATCGGCGCCGACCCGCTTGACCAGCGCGCCCTTGGGCCGCAACGTCGAGAAATCGTAGCCGATGCCGCCGCCCTGCTGCATGGTGAGGGCCGCTTCCTTCAGATTGTCGAAGATCCCGGCCATGTCGTCGGGGACGGTGCCCATGACGAAGCAATTGAACATGGTCACCAGGCGTCCGGTGCCGGCGCCGGAGATGATCCGCCCCGCCGGCAGATACCGGAATCCGTCGAGGGCGTCATGGAACGCCTCTGCCCAGGCCTCCCTGTCCTCCGGCCGTTCGGCTTCGGCCAGCGTCGCGGCGACACGGCGCCGGGTGTCTTCGATCGTCTTGTCCGCATCGGCGGAGAGCCCGGCACCGGCGGGCTTGAAGCGGTACTTCATATCCCAGATCGAATGGGAAAATTCGGCCGGATCGGCGCCGTGAACCTCTTGAGGGCGGCCGATGGCGCCGCCGAGATAGGATGTGACGGCGTCGGCCGCCGTGTTGTTGGTGGTATCGGGCTGCGTATTCCCAGGCATGTGCCTTACTCCTCCGGTGTGACCGGGGACGTGGTCGTCCCGGGTCCGATTGGCGCCGGAGAGCGGTAACGGGAAAAGCCTTGTTCGTGGCCCCTGGGTTGCGTAATATTCCCCTGTGGGCCGAACGGTCCCGTTACCGGAATCACTTCCGGCTGCTAAATCCGCGTTTCGCGGTCCCTGTCGGCGATCGTCTCCCTGGTACGGGCATCGACGTCAGGGCAAAGAGTTTCAAAAAGGCCGAAGAGCGTTGGCGCGCTTTTCGGCCTTTCACGTTAGGCGGCTTGCCGCCGCTCCCCAGATTTTTTCTCCGTGCCTGTCTCCCCTTCCGTCTCGTGGTCTTCGGTTCGCGGCGCCGTGGCTTTGTGAGCCGCCGAGACGCCGAGGTTGTTCATGGTTTCCATGGTCGAGCAACCGAGCTCGAGGACCCGGGCGACCGTGTCCTGAAGCGTATCGTCGCCGCACAAGGCCTCCAGGCGCGCTTTCAGGTCCTTGTGCACGTTGGTGCTGACCGGGACGTAGCCGGCTTCCTTGAGCGCCTGGCGCAGGCGGCGTTTGGACTCGCGGAAAGCGGCCCGCCGGCGCTCGCTTTGATCGACGGCTTCGGCGGCCACTTCGCGTGAAACGACCGCTCCCGTCCGGGCTGCGTCGTCGCGTGCGTCGGTCTGATGCGCGTCGAGTGTCATGGCGAAACCCTTCATCTGGTGGACTTGTCCTCGGCTCGAAAGCGGCCCGTGGACCTGTCCACAATTCCTAAATCCACTTTCCGCACGGTATGTGGACTTGTCTCATCCGGTCAAATCTTTTTTATAAAAATTCTTTAGAAAAGTTTCCCGGCCATTCGTGTGACTATAGTCATAGGGCGGGGAATCGCCGGAATTCCGGGCGTTCCTGTGACCGATCCTGCGTTCCGTTCCCATCGCCCCGGATCGGGGCAAAAACAGGTAAAATGACCTGCCGGAAGCAGCAATCCGGACGCGCGAGAGTCGGATTCCGACCCTTCGGCGTGACCGATCCTGCGTTTTTTCTTTGTTTTCGGGGGGTTGTTTCGTGGCTGGTGTGACCGCGAATGCGTTCACCCGTCCACGCCTTTGACCGCGATCAGCCGTTTGGCGATCGGCGGCGGTGAATTGAACAGGCGGATGCCCTTGCCGTCGACGAGTTCGAGCTTCGCCTGAGGATAGACGGTGCAGGCGAGTTGAAGCGTGGCGAGGAACTTGCGCCGAAAATCGACCATGCGGGCATAGCCGCCGCCAAATTGAAGATACAGCGCATCCCAGGAGATGAAGCTGGGGTCCTTGACCCGGTGGAGGCGGTTGGCCAGCCAGGAATAGACATCCAGCGCCATCGGGCTGTGTTTGATGGCGGCAACCGCCCGGTATTCGAGGGGGACGGCGAATTTCAGAAGAGATTCGAAGAATTCGGTCTCAAGCTCGACCGTCGGGCTCCAGAGAACCTTATGGCCGGGATTTTCGCTCAGCAGCTGGACCCCGCGGAAAGGTTGCGCATTCACGGTCACCGCTTGTTCGTGACCGCCGGGCGCATGCGTCCAGGTGCCGATCTGCAGACGGGCCGCCGCCAACCGGTTCACCTGTTCCTTGAACGACCCGATGGTGCCTTTCTTCCCGCCGGTCGGCTCGATACCGAGGGTTTTCATGAACCCGCACATGGAATTGCCGACTTCGATCACCTTTGTGCGGGTGCGGATCGCCTCGGTGCAGAGATGAACCAGGATCAGGCGTGACCTGGCGCCATAAGGAAGCCCTTGCGGGGCCCATTCGCCGGAATTCGGATCCATCAGCTTGCCGGAGGTGATCAGCAGGGACGCTTTGCCGTTCTTGCGGATATACTCCGTCTGATCCTTGGGCGGCTTGTGGTAGGGCAGACCGCACATGGCCAGGGTCGAATGAAGGAAGCCGATCTGGGTGTCCGGGTCGTCGTCCATGATCTCGACGGCCGCGTCGAGGACGCGGGCGCTGACCGGGGAAATGGCCATATCATCCCCGACCGGCTGATCCTCCGGCTGGCTTCCGAACAGGTCGTCCATGGCGGACCCGGCGCTTTTCCTGACTTGCTTCGTGGCCATAGGTTTTGTCCGAATGTCGATATGTGGACCCAACATATAGTTTCCGATGAAACCCGGTTTGTCGAGTCCCAGGGACGATCGAATGTGACCGTTCCTGCGCGGCGGCGCCGGCGGCGCGACGCGACGCCAGGCCGGCGACCGCCGGGCACGGATTCCTATCGGATTCAAATCCATATAGGTAGGAATCTATAGGAAGGTGCCCGCAATCCGAGGCTCACCGCGGTGTTCAGGGGTGTTCCGGTGACCGATCCTGCGATCGTTGCTTCAAAAAACCGAGAGAATCCGCGCTGTGCGCAGTGACCGTTCCTGCGTTGTTTTTGAGGGCCGATCGTGACCGATACTGCGTGGGTGCGCGACCGTTCCTGCGTGGATAACCTCGCCGCTGTTTTTGTGACCGATACTGCGTGATCGATGGCCCTGCCGGCGAAGCGGGAGGCCATGGGGTCTCGCGAATCCGTGAACGGCGATTCTACATGGGCCTGGTGTATTGCATAAGCGTGCATGTACGCCGGGGCGGTGCGGCCGTTGATCAAGGTGCCGTGGGATAAAAAAAACCAAGGGAACGGGATTTCACGGTGGGTTGTTCCGCCAGATGGAAAAGGCAGATAAAACAGGAAGATGGACGATGCGCGTTATCCTGACGCATTGATTCGAATGCGCGGCAAAAGAAACTATATAGTGAAAGTCTGGTTGACCCCGGATTCGGACTATTCCTAGGATTTTTCATTCCCGGCACGGAAAGCCGCGGGGAGGGCGTTGAATAATGCAGCTCTAAAGCACTGGGGAGTGTGGGGCTGCGAACAACTAAAAGGGCGTTTGTGCCGCTTCTGTTTCTTTGAAGGGTCTCATTTGTTCTTGCGCGTCCACTCACGTGCGACCGGACATCCGGGTAACGGAGAATGGGGTGTGTCCATTATGAACCGGACAATGGAACCGATTTCGAATGCTCTTGAGGGCACGCCACCGAACAAGAACAGGGGGCGGCCGTCGATAAAAGGATCGGCGCGATCAGCTCCCGGGATGCGCTCCGCATGACGGAGCGGGTCCGAGCGGACGGTATCGCCCGGGCCCAGACGGAAGACGGAAAGACGAACGCCGGGGCAGGCCGCTCCGGAGAAGAATTCGTCGCCTTTACCCTGGGCGCGGGGACGGTGAACATACGTCCTTTTCAATCGGAGGCAGGCCTCACGGCGGCGGTCCTCGAAAACCTCAAGCGTTGGCGGTCCTACGTGGTCGCCGTGTTCGAGGGGCCGGTGAGAGTAATCCCGCCTGGTGCGGAGGACAACGGCACGTCGGGAGGAGGGCCCGCCACGTATCCGGCATTGACGGCCCTGGGCTTCGATCTCGCCGGCGACCGGGCGGTGTTTCAGCATCACAACCGGACGACCCGGACGGCGGCCGAGGTGTCGCTCATGGGCGACTACTGCACGGGCCAGCTCATGCCGATCACGGTGCTCCAAGGATGGTACAGGCCTGTCCTCATGTGGCAGCACCTGATGGACGCGGCGATCGGCGCCGACAACCGCGACCAGGTCGCCGAAAGGCTGGAGGCGCAGCTGGAGGTGCGCCAGAAAATGGCCGGTTAGCGGCCGATGCCCGTATGTGATGGGAGCTGTCGGATTCAGTTTAGTTTGGCGAATGCCTGCCTGCATTGGCGAAAAACCAATTAAAGTTGGCGCTTAGTCGAGCTTAGTTATATTTTTTTCAATGGGTTGTGGGCGAATCCTCCAATTTTTCCCGGAGCGCTCTTTCAACCCACGATCCGACATTTTCGCCTGCAAGTTTGGCCGCTTTCTTGACTTTAGCGCGAGTCTCCGGCGAGACGCCGTCAAGCTTCCAGTACCTGTGAGTGCCATAGGGAAGGCACTTGCGCTTGATCGGTGCGAGGTGCCTCTGGGTGTGCAGTCTGTTGCCCATGAAAGTGCATAAGGCATCGGGCGTTGCGTCGATCCCTTGTTTTTCCAGATACGCCGCTGCCGCTTGCACTTGATCTTTGTCGATTTTCTTCATGGAGTGATTGAGCGAATCGTTCACGATTTTTAGAAACGCAAAGGGAGTTTTCTCCTCATCCCGAACCAGTCTGTTCTTCCTCAATCCGACGGCATCACAAGCCTCAATAAAATGTTGGGGCCAATCGGACATCAAAAAGTCAGAGATCCGCATCGCCTGACATCGTTGGTGAGGGGGGAGGAGATCGATCACAGCGATGCGCCGAATTGATATCGGAGAAATGTCCCAATCGTTTCTGGACAAAACGTGCATCCTCAGAGGCAGGGCGTATTCGCCGGCGACAACCAGATGGAAGATGCGGCGCAAAATCCAGAAGTAGGCAAGGGAATGTACGTGCCCTGCAGCGCCCAAAAACCCGGAACCTCGGGTCGCGATATCCGACAGCTTGCGCAGGACCTTGAAATCGATTTCCGACGCTGCGTGAACCAGTATGCTGCGCAAATCGCTCCCACAGCGTACGCACCTTCGGAACGATTTCAAATTTACGAATTTCGTGGGGGTGATAGGCGCTCCGCAAGATTCGCAACGGTCGACCAAGTTGGTGCCATGCTTGCGGCAGATTGTCGCGAATGACAGTCGCCAGGTTTTCCGGAGGTATGGCTCCTCTTCATCAAGACAAAGCGGGCATACTTGTTGACCAAATGATTTTTTCTTGGTGCCTCCGATCGGCGGCAGCCACGCGAGCGGTGTATTTGGATCCTCACGTTCATACACGCGCCCTTGGAAGGTCGAGATACCCATCTGAGAGACGTAGTCGACTGGTGTACGGGTCTGGTCGGCGAGCGTTTGGACGACCAGTGGGTCGCACCATCTGTCCAAGTCGACAAAGTTCAAGCGGCCGCCTTGAAGAACCGAAGAATATAGATCTGCGGGCGACAAGCCGTTGGCGTGAGCAACTCGGGCAAACCATGAGCTGAGAGACTCGCCGCTCAACGGTCTCGGGCGTCCAGGCCAAGGTGTGGTCGCATGCTTGTCTGACATGCCAGTGCCATGAGTTTCGTTTTATGACACTCGTATCGCATCCGAATATTAATTATTTCTAATTATTATGATGCCGATATGGATTCGCCAAAAAATTCTCACGGGGTCCGAATTGACGGGGCTCGCCAACTTACTGGTTCCCAAGGAGTTGCTGATATGTCGGTGGGAAGCTATATTTTGTGTTATTAATATATAATTCCCTATATCTTGTGTTATCAGGAGGTCTATTTGCCGGTCAGAACGATCCCGATTAGCCACAGTTCGGTCACCGGTAGACAAAACTCGGGGCATGGCGCGCGGTCAATCGCGTTTGAGTCCACACTTGAGAGGGATTTCATTCTCCTGATGCGCTTTGACCCAGCAGTAGACGAGATCGAGGAACAGCCGGTTAGGATTTCGTATCGGGATGAGCTAGGGAAAAGCCGAAACTATACGCCTGACTTTCTTGTTACCCGGTTCAATGGTGCCAGTCAGTTGGTTGAAGTGAAGCCGAGTTCACGTGTCACACCGGACCTAGACATGAAGTTTCAAGCCGCTCGAGAATTCTCTCTATCCCGAGGTTGGAAATTTGAACTGTGGACTGAAAAGGAAATCCGGATCCCGCGGCTCGAAAACGCTGTGTTCTTGAAGCCGTTCAACAATCAGAGCTCGGACGAAGCCGTTGCTCAAGAAATCGCGGGGTATCTTAGTCGGATAGGTGATGTCCAGATAGGGCGAATGTTTGACGAGCTTTGGCCCGACGAGCAGCAGCGTGCCCAAGCGCTCCCGACAGTTTGGGCGATGATTGCCGATGGGAGGCTTGGTTGTGATCTGGATCGCGTAATCGATGGTGCGTCGAAAGTATGGATTGCGGTTGGAGGACACGATGCCGGCGGTCGTTGAATACAAGATTGGTGCAGTATTCTTCTTGAACGGCCGACAGGCGACGATCACCAAAATCATCGATGTCGATCGTGTACTCCTTCAACTCAATGAGTCTGGTGAAGTCGTCACGGCTACGACCAGCCAGTTGAAAAATCCTCTGGAGAGCGAGGTCCAAAAACCAAGAGCTCTCGACGGCCTTACGGAAGAAGAATTGAGCGAGGCGCGGAGGAGATATGTCGCGATCGAGCCTCTGCTTGCAGTGACGCGCGGCAAGACAGAGGCATGTAAGAAGCGGGCGGCAGAGACAGGGTACGGAGCCAGGTCGCTGCAGAGGTGGCTGCGTGCATACACCAACCGTCGTCTCTTGAGTGATCTTGCCCCGGACCGCGGAGGAAAAAGGAAACGTCGGCTTCACAAAGATGTGGAGGCCATCATTAAGGATTTTATCGCGCGTAGGTATTTGACCAAACAGAAGCTGACGCAAAAGAAGGTCATCGATGAAATCCGGCAGGCGTGCAAGGTCGCGAAACGCAAGCCTCCATCGGCGAATGCGATCCGCAGCCGAATCAAGGATATGTCGGCCGCTTTGGTTACGAAACGACGCCACGGTGCCAAAAAGGCCCGTGATGACTACGCCTACGTCAAGGATCGTTTTCCAGGTGCTGTGAGGCCTCTCTCCGTTGTTCAGATCGACCATACGAAGCTCGATATTGAGATTGTGGACGATGTGTATCGACAGCCAATTGGCCGGCCATGGATGACTTTGGCGATCGACGTTTACAGCCGAATGATCACGGGAATGTATCTTTCGCTTGAGGCGCCCAGCGCATTCTCAGTTGGCATGTGCATCCGGAATTCGGTGTTGCGGAAGGAACACGACTTAGAGCGCCTGGGTATAGAGGCTGAATGGCCGGTCTGGGGGCTCATGGACAAACTCCATTTCGATAATGGGAAGGACTTCCACAGCGAGACTGTACTCAAAGGGTGCGAAGAGTATGGGATCGACGTCGACTATAGGTTGGTAAAGCGCCCAGAATTTGGGGGGCATATCGAACGAGTGATAGGAACGATCGGCAGGAAGACCCATGAACTTCCTGGGACGACCTTCTCGAATATCGTGATGAAAGGTGTCTACGATTCGGAGAAGAACGCGGCAATCACGTTTTCGAAGTTGGAGAAGATCCTCACCGAGTACATCGTCTCCGTCTATCATCAAACGCCGCATAGTAGCCTCGACATGTCTCCGTTCCAAAAGTGGAGAGAAGGGATCGTTGGTGTTCCTGGCTCTACCAAGAAGCTAGGGCGTGGGATGATTCCCGAGATAGCGAACCCCGATAGATTTTCCATAGATTTCCTGCCACACGATACCCGGTCTGTCCGCTCTGAGGGGATCGTTTGGGACAGAATTTGGTATTTCGACGAATGCTTGAAGGATTGGGTAAACGCCAAGAAGGGCGGACAGCCCCAAGAGTTCCTAATTCGCCGAGACCCCAGAGACATCTCAAAAATCTATTTCTTCGATCCCGAACTGAAGACCTATTTCGAGGTGCCTTATCGATATGACGATCACCCATCGATCAGTCTCTGGGAATTGAAAGCCATTAAGAAACGCCTGAAAGACGAAAAAGCGGCTGAGCGCGATGAGGATGCAATCTTCGCGACGTTGGAAAAGATAGAAAGCGAGATTGAGGACGAAGTAAGGGTGACGAAGAAAACCCGGCGCCAAGCCCAACGACGAAAGGTAACGGCAGCGGCCAATCCCGAACAACCGCGCGAGCGGCCGAAATTGGTCGTCGATAACTCAACCGAAACCGGCGAGAGGTTTGAGTTGACGGACGATGTCTTGACGCCGAGATGGAGGGATTAAGCGTGTCAGTGAATGCAGGAGCAACGGAATCCCAAAGGAAAAAATCAAATCACGCTCCCCGACCGGATCCGCAATCCACTCTCTTCGGACCACTTGATGACGATCTGCCGTCAGAGATGGATCAGGCCGTTAATTCGATCTGGAGACCTTGCTGGATCGATTATCCGGCCGCTACCGCTGGGCTGGAGAAGTTAAGATCAATCTACCGACATCCGCGTACAAAACGGCCGCCTTGCCTGTTAATTGTAGGGCTTCCTAATTCTGGAAAGACGTCGCTTGTTAAAGAGTTTGAACGCGAGGTGACTCCCGCTCGATCAGACGAAGACGAATTGGATTGGGCTCCGGTATTGTACGTTCAGGCACCACCTACTGCGGATGCGTCAGCGCTTTATTTGAGCATTCTTCGACGAATTGGGGCGCCCGAAGAATTCAGTGGACGGGTTCCAAAGCTACAAGACCAAACCCTGAGGTTGTTAGAGAAATTAAGGACACGCGTCCTCATCGTTGACGAACTCGCCTATATGCTCTCCGGCACGGCCTCGCAACGGAGCGTATACAGCAACGTGGTCAGACATCTGAGCAATGAATTGGAAATTTCTATCGTCGGTGTTGGCACGAAGAAGCTCCTTCGAACGTTCCAGACCGATCAGCAATCAGGCTCTCGGTTCGAACCTTTATTCATTCCTCGATGGAAAATGGGGCAGGATTACTTCGAGTTCATCGTTCAGATTTGCCTTCGTGCCGGACTGAAGCCCGACGGGGCTTTTACGGACAAGGCTTTCATTGAACGTATCTTCCGAATGAGTGAAGGGTTGACCGGTGAGACTTGGAAGCTCATGTGCCTTGTGATTGAAAATGCCGTTCGCAATGATAAGAAAACCGTCTCGCCAGACATGTTGAAAAAAGTGGATTGGGTGGCGCCCAGCGAGCGGCGAAAGATCCAGGGAGAGTAATGCGCGGCCGTCCGGATCCAATTAGATTCTCGATTTGTACCTAGCCCGTTACCTTCTGATTGCGTTTTTTGTGGCGGCCTACGGAAGTAGAAGGTTGCGGCAAGGCATACAGGGCTTCGGTTCGAGGATGGCATGTAAACCGAAAGAGCCACGAAATTGGCCATCCACGACAACCCGATGTAGGATCGTTGACGGGCCGCGCAAGAGCATCGCAGCGTTGTTCGGCGTGCGCATGGACGCGCGAGAAAGCTGGTTTGACGCTTGGTCAGCGACGTGGCAGCTCCCGGCCTTTGACCAACACTTCTTGACCGGTCTCAAGCCGGTAAGAACCAGGGAAGAAATGTACCAGCCAGAGTTTTACCACGCGCCAGACCTGTGCATGGCCCCCTTCCGCAACAGTGTCGCCCAGATTGTCAGCCAGAAATTCGTGCGCTTGTGTGTCCGTCAAACCGGCGGCCGCCAGCTTGTCTATTTCGGCAAGCAACGGCATCTGTTTCAATATGCCCGCCACATAGGCTGTGAAAAGATCCTGCGTTAGCCCTTGCGGTGGCGCCAGCGCGGCAAGATCCTCCTGCGCTGCCTCGAACGCGCTGCTCACCATCGTATCGGAGCCGCGCCCACGATAGACCTGCCACAGGCGGTCTGGGGTTGGGCAATGGGGCACCCACAATGTCCGTTCAATTTCTATCGTTGTGTCTTCTTCGACTTCTGGAAGACGGTGCGGCCCCTCGTTCTCTCTCAGAGAATCCACCTGCCGCCGAATTCGGTCTCGCAATTCTTCGGTGGCTTGCACAGCGGAGCTGAGCAGCGCGTGTTCCCATTCGGCCAGCCCGGCGAACTCGGCTGGAAGCGAAACAAGCAATTCGACATTGGAGGGCGTGTGCCAGCCCAGACCGCGCGCAGTGAGATTGGCGGAACCGACGAGGGAATCTCGACCATTCGAGTAGTATTTCGCATGAAGGTGCGGATGTACCAGTAGGTGGCCGTCGCGCGCCCTGGTGATGTCCTCAAGGATTTCGAGGTCGCAGACGCCGGCGAGGATATCTTCGGGAAGCCAGCGTGTGACACAGATGCACTCCGAGACTGTTTCGGGAACGGCATCAAGAATCAGACGCAGGGTTGGGGATTTAATGTACGGCGCTGCTATGACCACTCGGTCGGTTGCGGCCCGGACAAGTTCGAGAATGCCGTCGCCGGGAAGGACAACCGCCATATCATTCGTCTTCCTCTTCCGTGAGGAAGAAGCGCGCCATCTTTCCCCATTCCTGCCGCATCTCGAACAGCCGGTTCTTCTGGCGCACTTCTTCCATCTCGTAGCGCGCCCAGGCCGCAAAAAGTAGCTCCAGCGTATCGGCTGCTGTATGTATTCGCTCCATCAACTCAGCGTCGGTTTCATCTCCGATCTGCGGTCGCAGCGCGTCTATGAGCTGATCGTAAAATGGGTGGTTGCTGTTGAAAACGACCTCGGTTAACCCGCCTTGTTTGTGCTCGACATTAAAGAAGGCATAGCCTTCCATCGCCTTTTCCAGGAACAAGACCTTGCGCTTGCGCGTGTATGTCGCTTGGGCAATTTCATGGGCGACATCCTTCCGGTAGTGTTTGTCTTCGGTGAGGTCTTTTTCGAGATTGTCGCGGTCTTCCTGGGTGAACTCTTCCCGATCCGATTCTGTTTCGTGTCCCTGTTCGGCCCGTTCGCGAAATTTCGTTGTGGCCAGATCGGAAACATCTGGCTCGTCGTGCCGGTCTTCCTTCGTCCGGCGCCCAACATTTTGTTTCTTTAGGCGCTTGCGCACTTCCTGAATCTGATCACGTATGTGATCCACGATGGGAAGCAGAATCGCGCGGGGATCGCCTTCGCCCTGAATGCGCTCTTGAAACTCCGACCGCGATTCTCCGGGAATGGCCTCGGCCTTCCAGTCGAATTGCGCCATATGCGAGAAGACCGTCGCGCTCTGTTTCGTGTTCGTGACGCCGAACACCTCGTCGAGCGTTGAGGGAAATTCGACTTCGAGGCCCCACCAGCGTTCGACCGGGTCGTAGCTGTTGGTCCATGCCGGGTCGAGGTCCAATTCGCGACCTTCGCGGACGATGGACAGACCAATGTTCTTGGCAGCATGTTTGCCGTAGGGCTTCGCGCCGCGATCGCTCTTATCTTGCGGCACAGTTTCATCGCGCGCCCAGCTCATGCGGACCACGACATCGTGCATTTCCCCTTCATAGTTGATGGAGAACACTTCGTCATTGCCCCAGGACTGAAACATCGGCTCGATGTTGAATGGGGCCGGCGTCGACGAATTGCGCATAAGATAGAGCGGGTCGTTGACGCGCACTGGCTCGTCGAAGGTCGACTCATCCTCGCCTTCAAGCAATGCTAGAAGCCGGATCGACAGTCGCCCATCGTCGATGAACTTTCTGTACATCCGCCCAACCAGAGATCCCGTGTGGCGCAGCGTCGCCAGCGCACCTCGCCAGCTCAGGCGATGGTCGTCGAAATTCGTCCAGAGAACGAGCGTGCCGGTCGTCTCGATGTTGTCGGAACGGACACGCCACTCATTAGGTAACGGTTTGTGCTCGGGTGCTGGGACCGCATACATCCGTCGCCCCTCGATATCGTCTACATCGAGATAAGAAAACATGGCGTTGTCGGGGCCGTTCTGCCATGTCCAGACTTCCACGCGACGGCACTGTGATATCGACGAATTCGGCAAGCCCATGCCGAAACGGCCTATGCCCTTCCGGTCCGTGAGATGCGTACCGTTCCCAAATTGTAGAGCTAGGCGCAACGTCTCAGGCGTCATTCCGTCGCCATTGTCGAGGATGCCAACTGCCTGGATTCTGCGGCTGGCGCGTTCGTTGACCTGCCGGTATGCCTCAAGGCAGATTACCTCGACATTACTCGCCTTCGCTTGGACGGAATTGTCGATCAGTTCAGCGAGCGCGTATGCGGTGTTCTTGTAACCGCTGTCTCGCATAGCCTTCACGGCTAATTCAGGAGGAATGATTTCTCCGTCGAGCCTTTGCGACTCAGCAGCTTCTGTCAGGCTCACCCCAAACGTCCTCCCAGTTCTTGAATGCGTCGGCAACGCTGCCAAAGCCGGGCAAGTGCGGATCGACAACCGTTACAATTTCGGCTTCTTCGTTTCCTCCGGCCCGCGTGCCGCGAGTCGCTCTGCCAACCATTTGGCTGTATAGAACAAGCGACCGTGTCGGACGCGCGATAACCGCCGCGCTTGTCGCGGGCGCGTCGAATCCGGTGGTCAAGACACCGTAGTTAACCACTACCATAGAGCGATTATCGTTGCTTTTAAAACGCTTGATTATCCGTTCGCGTTCCGCCGTATTGCTTTGACCCGTTACGACGAATGCTTCGTGCCCTCGTATGGAAAGGATCGCCGTAAGCATGCGCGCGTTCTCTACCGAGGGTGCAAACACAATGACGCGGCGGTGCCGCGTTATAAGCTCTTCGACGGCGGCCAGGATTTTTAGATTGCGTTGCGTGTCCGTACCCAGACGTTCCAGGATCTGTTCCGGCACATCAATTGCGGACGAAAGCGCACTGACATCGTTCTTGGTCAGCTTGAGGCCCGCATCGGAATTCAGTGTGCGGAAGATCGGGCGTGCAAGATAGTTCTGGTCGATCAGAAAGCTGACAGGATCCTCGTATCCCTCGACTTCGAGTGCGACTTTGCGACCGTCGAAATAATCCGAAAGCTTGCGGTCTTCGCCGATATCGGACCAGCTTCGTCCCGGTGTCGCCGTCAGTCCGAGCAAGGCATTGTGCGGTCGCTTGCTGTAGAGGGCTGTGAGAATCGCTGCGTATGTCGGCGCAATCGCCTGGTGCGCCTCGTCGATAACTGTCAACGAGACGCGATCGGCTAGACGCAACAGGGTTGCGGCGTCGCGATTATCGAGTGCCGACATCTTCGCGAGGCCGGAAACAATCACACCGTCATGTATGTCGAGAACGTCCGGATTCCTGTGTCCCCAGAAGCGGATGAGCCCGGTTTCTCGGTTGCCAAGGAACCGCCATGCGTTCTCGAACTCGTCGGCAGCTTGGTCCAGAAGCTCTGCATTCTGAGCGAGCCAGCAGACCACTGTGGGTTCGTGACGGCGAAGATGCTCCGCCACAATATGCATTGCCGTGCGGGTCTTGCCCGCACCGGTGGGCATATGAAGAATGACCTTGCGTGGTATGTCGCCTAATGCTTGCGAGACACGCTCGGCGGCGGCGCGCTGGTGATCGAACAGCGCGTAGCCGGCATTCGCTTTCATGGCGTCTGGTGATGAGTTCGCCGGTGCGCGAATGTCCCGAACGATGCCGAAAAACGAATACAACGCATCCCGAGCCGCGGGGTCTGCGGCAGCTGTGCAGAGGTTGTCATAAAGCGTGCGGTCGTCTCTCGCGCCGAGGCGTTCCCCTAGCTCTCGCGCCTTGGGTAAAGGCAGCATGCGGATGACGCGGTCGCGCATCTCAGGGTCGCGCAATGCTTCGGAAGGCTCGACTAGGTTGACGGCAAGCTCCCCGAGCCGGGTGCTAGAGTCCAACTCAGGATCAAGCCCCTGAAGGGTGTCCACAATTTCTGGACCGATCACCTCACGCAATGCCGATGTTTTGGCGTTGCGTAGTAGAGTTTGTAGAGCCATGCCCGGCGCGGCGTCCGGCGTGTCGGTCGATCTGGTCATGGTTCATTCACGGTGGGTACGATGCGTCTGACATTTCCTTTGCATGTCGTTCGTGTCCGTTCTCACCCGTTCGCTACGCGGTATGCAGTTTCACCTAATCTTTGCTGGCAATTTAGCCGTGTCGTCTCCGGATTCTCTTTGATACCTCTCAAGCAATGTCGCTTCAGAATAGTTTTTTGCATTCTTCCCGACCATGTACAGAAGAAGTTCACGAATTGTCACTTTGTGACCATTGAGCATGACCTTTTTGTTTGGCTCCCACATCAGCCACTGAAACGGCTCTTCATTAAGATTGTGGGGCAGCTCGGCGGCCATCGTGACGGCTTGCGCCACGCTCATATCCTTCGTGAAGCGGGCGATCACACGGGTCATGATTTCCAGCCCGATGGGGCGGAAGAGAACATGGCCCCCGTGGCTTCCGCGGTATTTCTTGACCACCGGTTCGGTGCTCTTCGCGCTGAAAAATTCATCCAACGCTTTAAAATTTTTTCTGAGATGAACGAAATAGCTCTCCGCGTACTTGAAATATTTATCCAGCGTCTCGTCATTGGGACGCACTCGTTGCAAATCCGCCTTCTCCTTTTTCAGATCGGATTGTGCGTTGGTAAATAGTATCGTCAAGACATCGTAGAGATTGGCAATCGTGGTCAGGCTGGTCGTGTTCGCGGTCGGCATGTTGTTGCTTGCCACGAAGGCAATCCGGTTGCCTGCGAAAAGATCAGTCTGCTCGATGAGTCTTCTCACGCAAATCGCCATGACATCATCTTCGTCTAGCGCAATGATCTCGCCCTTGGTGACGGGTCTTGCGGTCTTATTCAGCGTCGTGAATAGGCGGCGCGTGCGCTCTAGCCCATTCTTGGTATCCGTGTGCCCGACGAAGATCACCGAAACCTCATCATAGGGGTCTTGCGCAATACCGTCTTGAACAGCTTTCTTGATTCCAGCGAGCCTATGTTGCCCATCGATGGCGAACAGTTCTTCGTCTCCCTGAAGCGTGAGGAAGCCGACCGACGCAACCGTGGTGTCATCCAGGCCCTTCAGCTCGTCGTTCTCGGTCCGGCTCTTCACGTTGTCCAATGCATGCCAGTTTGGCTGTCCGCCGTAGGTGGCCACAACCAAAGCGTTGAAGAACCTTTCGGGCTGGTTTTCGAGATACCGAGCAATCTGGCTGGCGCGTCCTCTATTCAGACGACGCTGTATCATGTCGGACAGCAACTTATTGCTATGCACTTCGTCCGCATAGCGTACTCTTTTGCCCAGTTCGCTGATATCCATCAGGCAAGTGTAGTAAATCCAATCCCCCATGATGCCACGAAGAGCGGGCAACGCTATCGGATCAAGCGATTTCTTGTTCTCTTTCTTTGCCATCAGGGGAATGCCTTCTTTCTGCGCTTCGTGTCCGCCTCCAAGTCGCCAAATGAGTATGGCGGCATAAGCGCCGTGTTTATCTGTTCCTCCAGCTTTTCGAGGTCGTCGGATGACAACCCGTCATCGACAGGTGCGAAGTAGAACCGCAGCACTTCTTGCCAGGTGCCGATCGCATAGGCCAAGTGCTGGCGGTCCTTCTGGAGGCGCTTTTCGTTGAGGTAGTCTTTGTACCGCTCTCGAAGCGGTCGATCTGACCGTCTCCCGGCGATACCGATATAGATAACGTATCCGTGCGGCGGCAGGATCTTGTTCGGGTGACAAACGACAAGTGCATAAATGCCCCGCTTGTCGTTGGGAATTTTCTCGATCTCGGCGTCGTCGCCGAAGTGAATCGAGTCCCACGCCAATTCTTCCAGGTCGTAATCGTCCCGCCGCATCTTGTCTGGCGACAGGATAAAGTTGAGCCGAAAGTTTCCGATTTCTCGGTTGGCTTCATTCGCAAAATCTCTGAGCAGTTCGAAGCTCAATTCTTATCCCCCAGCAGCAACTAACCCTCGACCTCTTGGCCGTCATTTGTGACACGCCAAGCATCCTTTCGCCTGGCCGTAAAGGTCATCAATATCCAGCGGCTCGCTGTCTGGCCTTAGCGGGTTCGGCTGGACTTTCGCTCGCATGCGCGCAAGCCGGTCCGCGTGGTCGGCCCTGATCTGCGCGATCCGCTCCGGCTGCTCAAGCTCTTCCAGTGATTCTCCCTGGCTCCAGGTGAAGGGTGAACCGTGCTCTACTGCATCCTTCTCATACGCCTTGGCTTCCTCGAACGCCTCCGGGTGCTGCTCCCTAAGACGCACCCATTCGATTTTCTGCTGGAAGAAACAGAAGGTGCAACCGCTGCGCGTGCGCCACTCGTAGTATTTGGGCAGGCCGAGACCCGCGCCGTCAAGAATTTCGAGAACGCCGGGCTTGTCTATGCCCGCGTCCTTGAACGGCAGCTTGATGACGAGGTTGTCGTGTTTCGAGGCGTAACCCGCCCTGTACTCTTCGTCACTGCGGATTGCGACATAACTGTAGACGGTCATGCCGTCTTCGAGCATCGGGCGGAGCCAGCGTTCAAACGGTCGGAGTTTGAGCTGCCGCGTACACCACCGCGTTTGCGGCGAGGGCAGAAAGTCATTGTACTGTTTGAGCCAGAAATCGAAGTCGCGGTCGGGATTCAGCTTGTGAATTTCCTGCCCGAGAAACCCTTCAAGACGCCCGAGAAATTCATAGACTTCGGGCAATTCCTTGCCGGTATCCGTGAAAAAATATTCCATTTCCAGTTCCGGGTGGTGTTGGCGCATATAGACGGCAAGGGCCGCACTATCGCGCCCACCAGATAGGCCAAGGACGTGCTTTTCCGGGGACGAAGGTATGATCATTGTTCACCCTTCTTGTGTGCTTTTAGAGCAATCGCATTCAGCCACTCATCCTTTCCCTGATGTGTGCCCTCACCGCCCGAGAGCCACACCTCTTCCAGGCTCATACTCGGGAAGTGTCTGAAGAGCTGTTGCAGCGACTCCTTATTCAAATCGAGAAAAAAACGACCATCCCTTGAGGTGCGTTCCTCGGCGCCATGCTTGAACGATACATACAATGCTCCGCCAGGTTTTAGCGCTCCGATCAATCGATTAATAGCATCCTCCAGTTCGCCCTCCGGAACATGTAGTAAGGATGCGCAAGCCCAAATGCCATCATATCGGGGAGCACAATCGAACTCCTGAAAACGGAGAACCTGAGCTTCAACTCCGGTCAGCTGGGTACTCAGTTTGCAAAGGGCAGGAGAGGCATCAAACGCATCGACCTTATAGCCGTGCTGAAGAAAGGCGAGTGTATCACGCCCTGAGCCGCTTCCCGCGTCTAGTATTCGGCCGCCTGGCTCGACATACTTTAGGAAGCGGTTGTATAGAGCAGACATGTCGACGTTACACGTCGAGTCAAAATACGCTTTTGCGTTGCGATTATAGTAACGATTAGTCGCTTTTACTTCTCCAGTTCGAGAAGAAAGGTGGGACGGATGTATGTCAAATTTCTGCATATTAGGGCGCGGACTTTCCGCGGCTGAACAGTGTGAGGTATATCGCCGTGAGGAATGCAATTAAGATTATGACGCCAATCCAACTGCTCCTTTCGAATGGCCAGTAAACCCAAAATGCGCCAACGAAAGAAAAAAGAGCCCCTATCAGTAATTGAGTGCAGTAAATCAGTATCATGCTATAGGACCCCAACCACGGCAGTTTGGGATTCGCGGGTTTGCCAGAGGCAAAGCTGTTCGGATTAAATTCTTCTAGTTTCTCCAGATAGCTTTCCAAAACGTCTCGGATTCGTAAAACAGCGAAGATGAGCGAGAGATTGCAGAAGCCGGCAAATATCAGAAGTGCAAATCGGATTTCCTCAGGAATATCCTTCGTGACCCCAGCGCCAAACCACAACCCTCCGGTAAGGGTCATCGCCAGCACTGGGACCTGATTCATCTGTGTATTCAAGCTACGGGCTTGCTCGAAATTTTGTGTGTAACAAAGATGGTGGCGGTTCGTTATCTCATCGCCCATGATGCACCGCTTTTCTTTTCCCATTCGCTTTTGGGGTATGCGCGTCTCGCATGTAGCGCGCGCTGAGTTCCACCAAAGCCGCCAAAATGATGCTGCGCCGAGAGGTGTCAGAATCGTCGAGCGTCGCCTCGATCCGCTCGACCAGCGCATTCACAGCGTCACGCTCTGAGTCCGCTAAATCGAATTCCTCGAGTAGCGGCGTAGGGCGCCCATTGGTGCCGATAACGACGGCCATCGCATGACGCTTGTCGGGACGGCCTTTGACGCGCGCATAGGTCTCCGCGCGAAGAAATTTCTGCGCCATGTCGGCCAGCTCGATGGCGGCACGGTCAAGGTCGGGATCTACCCAATCGCGCGGCGGCTTGTTGGTGGCCAGGCTGGCAATCCCTTCGAAACTCTGATCGGTGCCGTCGAAGGCGGCCAGTCGGACAACAAACGCATCTAGCCGGAAGTCTCCGGCAAGTTGCTTGATGTTCTCGGCTCGGTCGCGCAACTCAGCGAGCGATTCAGGCGACGCGTTCGGAACCTGTAATTCTGCGAGCATGATGTCACGCAAGCGGTTCAGCATCTCGGGATAGGCATGTACTAGTTCTTCAAGTCCGCCGCGAACGCTCGCGACGACGCGGCCAAGGTCTTTGCTCTTGGCAGATGAAACGTCTTCTCCGAGAGTTGCCGGAATATCGTCGAAAAGGAACTTGTTCGGATCGTTGGCGCGATTGAAAATCTCACGGACATGAACCGCGTTGGCGGATAGGCGCATTGTCCGCCGGGTCCATTGCGGGAGCCGATCGAAAATCGCGACAAGGCCACGTGCGACATCAATTGGCTCCAAGTGAACGAGTTCGTTTTCGCTGTCGAGCGCGCGCACGACTTGCGCCATATCGGACAGCAGGCGGCGAGAAACCTCAGTTAGGTTCATCCAGCGCAACTGGATTGCGCCAGCGTCCTTTGCGAGATAATCAACATCTACATCGTCAAACCGCGCCCGGAATATACCTTCGCGATAGACGGCGAGTTTGTCGCGTTGCGACAACATGAATGCGACGGCTAGAATCGGCAACAACCCGTCTTTGACGCCGTAAGGCGGCTTGCGCCACTCGTCGAAGATTTCCGAGACCGAGACGGTGCGGCCGGCATTCTTCTTCACAAGATCGAGCGCCTTTTGCCATATGGGTGCGAGGTGACACGGATCGTCCTTACCCTCCATAGGCGAGAGGAAACGCCACCCTTTGCCGTCGCTTACATAAAGGCCGGTCTTTTCGAGTATCGACGCGAATAGTCCACCTTCCGCGGGGAATCCGTCGATGCCGAGCCGATCCGCTCCTTCGTTTAGAACCATGTTCCGTAGCAGTGTGTTTTGCGCGGCAATGGCGTTGCTAGAAGGTTTATGCCGATTAAGTAGTTCGTTGTGCAGGCGCGGAGATGATTCGAAGCGCTTACCCGCAAGTTCGGACGCTACGCTGTTTAGGTCCGCTTGCCGCAGGTGTTTCGGCTGGTGGTTCTTGCGGAACCACAGCGCGTTGTCGAGCGCCTTGTGAAACTCCGTTTCGAGTAAAGCCTGCAATGCCGCCAGCCGGGCGGACACCTCGCGCCGGGCCACGCTGTCGCCGGCGAGTTCGGGGTGATCGTTGCTAACGTTGTCGAGCGCGAAGAGTTCGCGCGCTAGCGGAACGATGGCCCATGACCGCTTAGAGATGCCGACAACGATATCCCACTCGTCGCTATGCCGTGCCGCCTTGCGGCACAGGTCTTCTGCGATCTGCTGGCTTTCTCCTTCGGTCGGGATCGCAAGAAGAAATTGTCCAATTGCGCCGTTCTGCGGCGAAAAGCCCGCTGCGACAATTTCCAGTTCGCTGACAGGCACGATATTGACATCGAACCAGCGCAATGCGCCGGTGTCGTGGTAGTGCCGCTTGGCAAGGATCGGCTGGAGCCCCGCGAGGGGTTTCAACTCCGAAAAGTCGATCTCGTCGATCTCGTCGAGCGCGCTGCGCACGGCCCGGTCAATATCGAAATCGCTTCCGGCGAAGATAGCGTGCGCGTCGAGGAATTTCTTGAAAGTCGTGAACGACCAAGTGTCGAGGTCGGAAAGGCTCGATTCTAATGTCTTAACAGGCTCTCTCGGAAAGCAGCTTCGCAGCAGATCGAACCGCGCAACAAGGCCGGAGCGTTCCTTGAACAGGTCGATCACGGCGATAGTCTTGAGCAGGCCGATATGGAGTTCGTTGCCGCCAATGGCCTCGCAGCGCTCTAACGCTTCGGCGGCCAGCGCCCAGCGGTGCCCGTCGGGCGAGGCGAGAATCGAAGGTTCGAGATTGGCCCGCAGATAATCCCAGAGCCGATCCGGTCCGTAGAGCTCATCGTCGCCGGCCGTGTTCAGGAAATCTTGAAAGCCGTGCGGTTCCGAGGAATTCAAGAAACCGAAGATGCTGCGCTGGTTCTGGCCGAAACGTCGCCGCGATATCGGTCCAAGCAGACAGGCGACAACGGGGTGAAGGGGCCAACAGGCCTCTAGCATCGAGGTGAGCCGTCCCGCACCACCCGTGCGATCGCGCCGGGCGAACTCAGCGACGGTCGCGGCCAGCGGCCGGAAATTCTGAGGGCAGGCATCGCTTTCTATGGCGCGAGAAATCAACTCAATTTGTTCTTCACCCGCGGTATTTACGACAAGGTCGATGAATCGCCCCTGAATTTTTGCCCATTCATCGCGCATCTCGTGGGAGAGGCGATGAGCATACTCCTCGAATGCTTGGTGCAGCACACCAACGATCAGCAACCGCCCGCCGCTGCGCGAGGCCGCTTCAGCGAGTTGTTGCAGAACGTAGATGTCGGAGCCGTCCTGAGCGGCGGCTTCGAGAAACTTCCCCATTTCGTCAATGAACAGAACGAGCCCGCCATGCGCCTTCGGCTTTTCCACCGCTGCATCGACCAGCGTGTCGATCAGTTTTTGTTCAGACCAACCGCCGCGCGGCCGGCGCGACACGATCCGGGATTTGAGCATCGCTTCGCCGATGACAGCCACGGGGTCATCGCGGCGGCCTACCACGGGAACGACGCGCCATCCCTTAGTGCCAGTTGGCAACGCCCTGTGAATATCACCGGTCAACTTTCGGCCGAACAGCTTCCCGGCTTGCTTCTGTAGTCCGGCATTTCCGTTCAGCAGCGCTGCGAGCGCAACGACAAGGCTCGATTTGCCGCTGCCATAAGGGCCGGTCCATGTGAATGCGCCTTGTCCAGTCTTGGCCACATGCCGCGCCATCGTCGCGAGCACGTCGGCGGAAGATTGCGGACAGATAAAACCTTCTAGGGCGGAGGTCTCGCCGAGATCGGAGTCAATTCGGATCGACCTAAGAAAGCGGCGCGCGATGCGGACACGTTTGCTCAGTGGCATTACGCGGCCTCCACATGGGCCGCGCCATCGTAGTCCATCGGTAGCCATTTGAACTTGGTATCGCCGCCGATATCGACATTACGGACAACCTGTTTCAATCCCGCTGTCTCGGACCATTGCAGCGCACCGCCTGTCGCATCGTCGAGGGCGGCGAGCCGATCGGCGACATCGTTTTCATCGAGGCAAAACACGCGCCCCGGCGCGCCGGGCGCATGCGCGACCGTCTCAAATGCGAGCGTCGCTGCATCGGGAGAATACCGCGACCAGAAATCGGTCAAAGCATAGGCGAACACGCCATCGCCCAAGGTCGATTTCGGCCCGCGCACAAAGCGGAACATGTCTTTCTTTCCGACCGCCTTTATCAACCCCAACTCGGTGAGGGGCGATTCAAGCGCATCGTCGTGGCCGGCCCTGCCGGATGGCGCGCGCGCAACATAGGTGCGGATAAAACAGGCGACATCGTTTCTGATGGTCGTTGTCGCCACCCGAGACCAATTACGGTCTTTCGCAAGTCGATCGAGCTTCTTGACGAAATGGTCTCGCTCGAAAGTAACCGCCGGGAAGTGACTGAAGGCCCAGAACCACGTCGTCTTTTCGGGATAGGCAGCTAATTGCCAGTGAATTAGCCACAGGGTCGCGGGGTGCTCCATGTATGGATCTAACCCGCCATCGTCATTCAACAGTTTTCGCCCAAGCCCGGCCGCTCTGACAGAGTTGGCCGCCGGCTCTTCTAGGACGCCCGCCGCCTTTGCCCAATGGCGCATTGAGGAGACCATGTTCTTGCCGACGCCAAAACGCGCAATGGCGTCGTCGTCCCAACACAGCGCCCTATTCTCGTCTTCGTGTTCGGTTTCGGCGACGCGGTCATACGCCTTTTTCAGCCACCCGTAGCGAAGCGGAAAAGTTTCGTGGCCCGAAAACTGCGGGTTGTAGGTGTCCTGAAAAAGTGGTCCGCGCGCCATTTGTTCCTCGGGCTGCTGGATGATGCCTCCAGCTCGACTGTAGACCACGTCCTGTGCTATGGTCAATGAAAGCTGGATGTAGCCCCCAGAAGCAAGAGCCCAATTGAATTCGTCATTTCGCAAGCGGAACTGGCGCTAGATCATTGAGAAAAAATGAGAATTGGAGAAACAATTTATCTCGACCATCAGGCGACGACGCCTGTTGATCGGCGTGTTTGGCCGAAATGCTGCCGTATTACACCGATTCTTTTGCTAATCCGCACTCTCTTGATCACAAACCGGGTTGGGATTCCGCGCGCGCTGTCGAAATTTCTGCTGAGCAGGTGGCGCGGCTTGTCGGCGCGGACAGTGATGAAATCATCTTCACGTCAGGCGCGACCGAATCGAATAATATGGCGTTGCTGGGGCTTGGGCGCAGGGCCGCAGGCGGCAATCGCAATCGTATCCTTGTCAGCGCCACCGAACACAAATGTGTCCTCGCTGTCGGGCGGGTTCTCGAAGAACAGTACGGCTATGCTGTCGAGGAAATTCCGGTCGATCACCAAGGGTTCGTGGAGATAAAAAACCTAGAACAATTGATTGATGACGATGTTTTGGTTGTTTCAATTCTGGCTGTGAATAATGAAATTGGTACCATCCAGAATATTGAGAGTATTTCGAGGACTGTAAGGAAGTACGGCGCGGTTTTTCATTGTGATGCGGCGCAAGCGCCGATTGCGATGCCAACCGGTTCATTTGCGAAATACGCGGATATACTCAGCCTGTCGGGTCATAAGATGTACGGCCCCAAGGGTATAGGCGCTGTGATCATCGCACGCGGCCTGCAAGCTCAGTTGGAGCCGTTGATCTACGGCGGCGGGCAACAAAATGGCCTTCGCTCCGGCACCGTCCCTGTGCCGCTTTGCGTCGGTATGGGTGTCGCTGCGGACTTGCTGACAGGAAAAGACGCGGACGAGACTCGCAAAGAGTTGCGCCGCCGCCGCGATCTGTTCGTGAAACGCCTCAAGGAGTCGAGCTGGCGGGTTTCGGAGAACGGTCCGCAAGGCGATGCGCGGCACCCGGGAAATGCGAGTATCTGTTTTGCGGATTTCTCAGCGCACGACATTCTGGGCGCACTTCAACCCCGCCTCGCGGCATCGATGGGCTCCGCCTGCACGTCGGGCATTCCCGAACCTTCTCATGTCTTGCGCGCAATCGGCCTTGATCAGGATGCGGCTGAAGCGTCAGTGCGGTTCAGCCTTGGTTTCTCCACAACTGATGAAGATGTTGAAGAGGCTGTCGATTTAATTGGAGCAGTCCTGGAGAGGCTATCGAAGGCCGAACTAATGCGCTCCGCCTAAGTCGATCCTGATTGCCGCAGAGACTGATCTTGCCCCCCTGAAACTCCTCCGCTTTCGAGCTAGAGTCTGTCGACCTTGAGGAGGGAGACGGACAATGCCCACACATTCGCCGAGGAAGATTCGAAAATTCTTCGCCCAAAGTGAATGGCTTGGTCGTGCATGCTTGAGGCCGCTAGACCATATTGCCTCAAATTGGGAAACAATATGGGACGATGAAGTACGCCACTATGTTCCTGAAGATGGTAGTTTTGCAGCTGATCTTAATGCGGTGATTGAACAAATCGCTACTTCTCCACGCCCTCGCAGATATCATGACCATGAAGACAGACTTGTTGAGCGACAAGTTCGCCGATCTAACTGGCCAATCCAAAAAAGGGGGCATCGGTGGGTCGGGGCGGATTATGCCGCTATCCTGGAACAAGGAGCCTTCGGTGAAATTGCGCAAATGGATTTGATACTTGCCGCTGCAGGACGTGTCCACGCTGCCCTAGACCGCCAGCAAATACACTTCGACGAAATGGAGGAGACCCATTGCCACATGCTGTCAGCGATCATATCGATCATCATATATCATCGTTGCTGTGATGGTAGCTCCCTGCTGGTCGAGGAATGATCCTCCGCCAGAATACTCTTCTCGCTAAACATCTATTCTGCACCAACCGCTTGAGAGCGACTTGCTTCCCGTTCGAGAGGTAGCTCTTTGGAGTTGAACCCAAGCGTCCGAAATCAAATTCCTCAGGAGCCATATAGGGCGGATGGCCTTCATACGGACTACCGCCAGGGCAGAAAAACACAGTGCAATCTGCACGGCAGTGCCGCAGCATCCTCATCAGACGTCACGGACGCTGGGACGAGTGATTCGGTTAGCGCTGGCCATTCCCGAGCCGAGCGGCAATCCATACGCTTCCCATTGAACTTGGAGAGCCCTTTGAGAGGAAAGTGTCTTGATCTTGCGAGAAGAACTTTGGGAGCTAGTCTGGTCCAAACCGATGACCAAAGTTGCGGAGCAGTTCGACGTTTCCAGCAGCTATATGGCTCGGATCTGTACCTTGTTGAATGTGCCCCGGCCTGAACGTGGATATTGGGCGAAGCTGGCTGTTGGGAAGGCGCCTGCCCCTATTCCTTTGCCAGAGGCTCAACCCGGGGATCAGCTCTATTGGTCCAAGGGCGAAATGCTTCGACCGCCACCAAAGCAACGGCAGGCGCCTAGACCTAGGTCCGACTCAAAGCGGGTGCGGATCTCGAAGTCCAGAGTTCATTTTTTGGTCCGTGGTGCGAAGGAGCACTTCCAAAATAGCCGGCCGGTCGATGAAGGTGCTTACCTTAGGCCGTTCAAGAAGATTCTTGTCGATGTGGTGGCGTCGGAGGCTAGCCTTGATAAGGCGCTCGATCTAGCCAATGACTTGTTCAATGCCTTCGAGTCAGTTGGCCACCGTGTGGTTGTCGCGCCGAAAGATGAGCCGATCAGGCGTGCCGAGATCGACGAACGCGAAGCGCGTAAGCTGCAGCGTGATCGATACCATCATTCCAGGCTTTGGTCTCCATATCGTCCCACAGTCGTTTACGTCGGTAGTTTGCCCGTCGGCCTGGCGGTCGTCGAAATGTCGGAGGAAGTCGTTCTTCGGTATGTTCGAGGTAAGTATATCCGTGACGCTGACTACATTCCTCCAAAAACGGCAAACCGCTACGCTGACCATACTTGGACAACGACTAAAGACCTTCCCTCCGGCCGGTTTCGGATTATTGCCTACTCTCCATTCTGGCGCGTGGACTGGTCGATCGACTGGCAGGAGACGAGGAAGTCTTCCCTTCGCCCTCGCCTTAAATCGATCGTCAAAACGGTCGAGAACTCGGCCGTCGATCTTGTTGCCAAGTTGGACGAAGCCAATAAGAAGGCCGAGGCGGAGCGCATAGAGTGGGAGGCAGCAGCAGAGCGGCGGAAAAGAGAGGAAGACCGGCGTTGTGTCGAACAGTCCGTCCAAGACAGCCAACAGCACTTGAGAGAGATCATCCAACAGTGGGCGAATGTGATGAACGTGGAGCGGTTTCTGGCTGGCGTGGAAAAGCGCGTTATCGAGCTGCCTGAGAACCAGAAAGGCCCGGTGCTAGAAAGATTGATGCTCGCTCGCGACTTTCTTGGCACCCAAGATCCATTGGACTTCTTTCGGTCCTGGAAGACGCCCGAGGAACGGTATACTCCGGCCCACCTTCCAGATGCCGAGCCACATCTGAAACGAGACGGTTAAGGCGGACCGGCCTATTCGTTTGGGTTGCTAAAACGCCAAAAACCCCAGAACTCGATTTTTCTCTGCCCGCGGCAATCTCTCAAGTTTTTAATTCCTTTGGGTTCTGCTTGGTGGTCGGTTCGAGTCTCTCGTCACTGCCAAGCAGCTCTTCCATTTCAGCGATGAGATCATCCGCCGGCTGAACCCGTTCAGGATGGGAGGCAATGTCCTTGTCCAGCAGGCTGAGGTACTGCGCTATAATCTTGTATCCGCTCATGGGAACCTTCCTTTCTTTGATATGCGCAGGGTCTTCAAGTTGCGATGTGCTCGATCCACCAGTCAATGCCAGCTGAAGGAGTACGAAAGGCGCACCACTTTAATGGCCTTAGGGTGACTGGTTGGGTGATCGTTTCTGCAAAATGATCGCGCGTTTGTTTACCGGGGCAGCTTCAGGCGTTTGATCTCTTTCTTAGAGAGCTGTCGTTTGTCGACGGCATAGACGTCTGGGCGACCGTACAGCCGCCCTCGCGGGAGGAGCGACAACCCTGCGCTCAAGACAACGTCGATGACCGGCGGTTTCGGGGGTTCCTGTTCCAGCGCAACTTCCCACCAAGCTCCATCGTCCAAAAGGTGGAACTGATGCCAGGCGTCGCGTTCAACCATCCGTTTGCGCAATTCCGCGATCCATGCTGCTTTGCGCGCCTTCTGCTTCATGCGGTAGGTTTGCTGTCTCTTGTTTCGGCGAAGGATCCCGGTTGCCGGGTCGACCCAGAACTCAAATATGGAGTTTTCCAGTGGTCTTTTGCCGCCCCAGTACGAGTGCACGTACACTTGGCCGTCGCGCCGCGAAACACCTTCGTGCGCGACGAAGTCGCTGATGTGGTCGCGGACATGCTGTTGCACGGTCGAGGTGACGCGGAGGTTGGCGCAGACCTCCGACCACACCTTGTTCCAGGGGCGCCCGACCTGACGGCCGAAATAACGCCGAAGCGGGGCCAGGTTCTCGTTGAGCATTTTGCGGTCGCCGGACTCGGACGCTGCACGCTTCATGCCGACCGCGTACCGCGCAAGTTCAAGGTCACGCGAGGCGCGCCCCTTGCGCGCGCCGTGACCGCCCTGGCGTGGGCGCTCGACGATGACTTTGGCAATGTCATTACGCATGACTTCTGCCTCCCGATTGATTTGAGTTTTTGAGAGCAAACGACAAACACGAAAAGCGCGGGCCAGCTTCGCTGTC
>MDTG01104739.1_pt1 | contig 53057 bp, 47 predicted proteins | sample 811421 | NCBI WGS metagenome assembly MDTG01 (sample SAMN05326645, study PRJNA326480) | marine metagenome | isolation source: seawater | place: Pacific Ocean: South East | collected 2011
AACAGTGATTGGACCAGGGGGAAGAACTATTAAAGGAATCACTGAAAGAACAAATACAAAAATAGATATAGAAGATGGAGGTATAGTTACTATTGCCTCTCATGATGGTGCAGCAGCTGAAGAAGCCCAAAAGATTATCGAAGGACTTACTCGAAAAGTCCACGAAGGAGAAATCTTCTCGGGAGTGGTTACCCGAATAATTCCAATTGGTGCTTTTGTTGAAATTCTTCCTGGCAAAGAAGGAATGGTCCACATTTCTCAGTTATCTGAAGCAAGGGTTGAGAGAGTCGAAGATGTAGTTAGACAAGGAGATGAGGTGACCGTAAGAGTTAGAGAAATTGATAGTAGAGGAAGAATAAATCTTACTTTGAGAGGTGTAGGACAAAATAATGGAATGTCTTATCCAGAACCAACCCCTACACCAGTTGCTCCGCTTAATTAAAAACTCAAAAAGATATATTCAACTATTCTCAATAATTTTCTTTATTTGGAGACAAATACTTTCGTGAGTAATCCTATTACTTGTTGCCACGATAATCCCTCCTTGTTCGAACCTTGTATTTCCATAGGTTAACTCTTTATTATCCAAATTTGTGATTGCTCCTCCAGCAGCTCTCAGAATAGATTCTGGTGCGGCAAAATCCCAGTCTTTTGGCGAGCTTTTCCCCGGTAAACTTAGACAGATATAAATATCACTTTCCCCCCTATTTATTGATGCTATTTTACAGCCTATGCTTCCCATGATTTCAACTTTGCGAAACTTAATTTTTTGAATTAACTTCTTTAAAGTTTCATTTCCATGATTTTTACTTGTTACTAAAGTCATTTCTTGAAGATTCTTGTTATCAAGAAGATTTGGTTCATATTTTGAACCATCTCTTTTTTCACACCAAACTTTTTGACCGTTAGAAATCCATAATTCATCATTTTCAGGAATTAAGACAATTCCAATGTAAGGTTTCTTCTTATAATTCAATGCTAAATGCATAGCATAATTCCCTGTGCCTTGTATAAAGTCCTTTGTTCCATCAAGAGGATCAAGAATCCATAACCAATCATTATTAATATCACAATTTATATTTGATGACTTTACGTTTTCTTCACTTAATATTGACCAATCAACATCTTTATATTTTTCATTAATTCTTTGAATAATTATCTCGTTAACTTTTAGATCAGCTATTGTTACTGGATCTTCAATATCCTCATTTTTTAAAATATTACCTTTATTGTTTGAATCTTTTAAAATTTTGGCATAGTGAAGTAAAACCTCAGAAGCTTCCCAACTAAAAACCCTTAAATCATCTATCAGATTATTTATATCAACGCCGGGGGGTAATTCAATCATTTAATGAATCTCAAATCTTCATCATCTCATAAAAAACAAGAACCTGAAAGTAGCGTTCTATATATAGTTGGGACCCCAATAGGGAATTTAAATGATTTATCCTTAAGAGCGATTAATATTCTCAAAAATGTTTCTCTAATTGCTTGCGAAGATACGAGACAAACAAAAAAAATAATGTCTAAATACGAATTTAAAAATAACCTAATCAGTTTCAATATGCATAATTCGTCAAATAAAACTCCCAAAATAATTAAATATCTCAAAGATGGTCGATCAATAGGCCTAGTAAGTGATGCTGGGCTTCCAAGTATTTGCGATCCTGGGGAGGATCTCGTCAAAGAATGTAAAGCAAATGGATTAAATGTAATTTGTGTACCTGGACCATGTGCAGCTCTAACTGCTCTTGTATCAAGTGGTCTTCCATCTTCTAATTTCACATTTGAAGGATTTCTTCCAAAAAAGAAATCTGAAAGAGAAAAAATACTCCAAGAAATCAGTAACAGCTATAAAACCACCATCGTGTATGAAGCTCCTCATCGTCTGAAAAGATTATTAATTGAATTAAAGGAATATTGTGGAGGAAATAGAAAAATGCAAGTATTCAGAGAACTAACAAAAAAGTTTGAGGAGTATATTGGTGATGATATAGATAAAATTCTTAATTTTTTTGAAGATAAAGAAATAAGAGGAGAATTCACCATAGTAATTGGAGGTTTAATTAAACCTAATCAAAATGATGAATTTAATAAAGTCGCATTAAAGCAAGAACTTAACGAGTTAACTAATGCAGGTTTAAGTTTATCAGCAGCTTCAAAGTACTTAGCAAAAAAGAAAAATTTAAAGAAAAGCGAAATTTATGATTTATATTAAAATCCATTTAAACAGGTTAAATAAATGTTGACACTTATAAAAAAATTGCTTTTTATACTCACATTTAATTCTTCTTTGTTTTTGCTTTTAATTATTGGAATTCAAAATAGTTCTAATCTAAACAGAGTGAATTTAATTATTAGTAAAACAATAAGATTACCAAATAGTTTTATCATTGGTATTAGTTTTATAAGTGGATCACTTGCTGGAAATCTCTTAAAAATAGACTTTAACAATAAAAAGTGACGATCTAACTATAGAGCAATTAAGCTATCATCATTTACTATTCTTGAAATACCTTTAGATTTCAAAATAGGAGCAGCCAATTCAAATACCTTTGTATTTGGAACTTTAATTACCTTTTGTTCTCTATTACAAATCCTTTTTGCAATTTTCAAATCAGTAAAAATTTGAATTGTTTTTCTATTTAATTCATCATTTGAAAGGAATTGCCACTCTGGGAAATCCCTTAAATATTTTGTCTCTAGTTCAATACTTTTATCAACTAAAAGATAAACAATATTAGGGAAAACAAATTCTGAAATAGGTTTAGAAGATATATCTTTTTGTGTTTCAAGATCAATACCATCTATGAGAGGGGTGATTTCAAAGAAGTTTTCTGAATTATTATCTATTGACTCTGAAATGTTTTTTAAACTTTGAGTATTTTTAGATTTACTTGAAATTTCTATATTATTAGAATCACTTAAATTCAAGAATTTTTTTTCAAAATTATTTGTTTTATTAATTTCAAAGTCTTTATATTTTTTGAATTCTTCTTCCCCCATCAAATTTTTAAGTTGCTTAGTAATAGTTTGAGTAGAGAAATTGAAATGTAAAGATAAATCTTTTATAGATGTTCCCTTTTTGTACTTTTCTAAAATTTCTTTTTTTTGAGTTATTGAAACTTTTTTAGGCAAAACAAAAAATGTCTAAGCAACACCTATTAAGTATAAACAAAAATCTAGAGATATTTATACAGATTTTGCTCAAATTTCAAAACCGTATTAATCTATAAAAAAACTTTCGTTAAATTGGAAGAAAGAATAAAAACTAATAAAATCATACCAGTAATTCTCTCTGGAGGTTCAGGAACAAGATTATGGCCTTTATCAAGATCATCTTTGCCAAAACAATATTTGAATCTGGACTCGAGAAGTGAAAATTCTCTTTTGCAAAATACTTTCTTGAGACTTAGAGGAATAAAAAATATTAGCGACCCAATTATAATTTGCAATGAAGAACAACGATTTATAGTTGCTGAACAATTTAGATCAATAAGTGTAATTCCATCTACAATTTTATTAGAACCTTTTGGTCGTAATACTGCACCTGCGATAGCTTTAGCAGCACTAAATTGCATCAAAAAAGATTTCGATCCGATATTACTAGTTCTTTCCTCGGATCACAAAATTAAAAACAAAATAAATTTTCATCAAAGTATTCATGAAGGAATAATTTTCGCGCAAAAAGGAAATTTAGTAACGTTGGGGGTTAAACCAAACTCACCAAACACAGGATTTGGATATATTGAATCAATAGATGAAATTTCAAATACTTTAACTCACAGTAAAATTAACAAATTTATTGAGAAGCCTAATCTTGAAAAAGCTAAATTCTTTTTAAAAGATAGTCATTTCACTTGGAATAGTGGCATATTTTTATTTAGGGCCTCTTCAATTCTTAATGAATTAAATAAATATCAACCAGATCTTATTGATAATTGTAAAAAATCTCTATCTTTATCAAGTAAAGATTTTGAGTTCCAAAGAGTTGAAAAAGATATCTTTGTTAATTGCCCTAATATCTCAATTGATAAGGCAGTTATGGAAAAAACTGAACTAGGTCAAGTAATTTTCCTTGATGCTGGTTGGAGTGACTTAGGTTGCTGGCAAACAGTATGGGAAGATTCAAAAAAAGACAAGAATCAAAATACAGTTATTGGGAAAAGTTTTGTTAAAAATGTTAAAAATTCTTATATTAGAAGTGAAAGCAGACTTGTAGTAGGATTAGGTTTAAAAGATATAGTTTTAATTGAAACAGATGATGCTGTATTTGTTTCAAAAAAAAATTCAATAAATAACATAAAAGATTTAGTAAAAGAATTACAGAATAAAGATTTTGAGGAAATCTATAAAAACAGAAAAGTGCATAGACCATGGGGAAACTTCTTTTCCGTAGTAAATGGAGATACTTGGCAGGTTAAAAAATTGGAGATCAATCCGAAAGCAAGTTTGTCTTTACAAATGCATCACCATAGATCCGAACATTGGATAGTTGTAAAAAATACCGCAAAAGTTGAGATAGATGGAAAGACAAGCTTTTTAGAAAAGAATGAAAGCATTTATGTGCCAAAAGGTATAAAACATAGATTATCTAATCCAGGTAGTGATTTATTAATTTTGATAGAAGTTCAGAGCGGAAATTATTTAGGTGAGGATGATATCATAAGATTTGATGATAAATACAAGCGAAACTAATAATTTTATAGCATTATGGCAAAGAGAAAAAAAGCTTTAATTACAGGTATAACAGGTCAAGATGGAAGCTACCTAGCTGAATTCTTACTTGGGAAAAATTATGAGGTACATGGTATAAAAAGAAGATCAAGTAGTTTTAATACACAACGTATCGATCATCTTTATCAAGATCCACATAAAGAAAATTTAGAATTAATCCTCCATTATGGAGATCTTACAGAGAGTAGTAATATTAACAGAATCATTGGAGATATTGAACCAGATGAGATTTATAATTTAGGTGCACAAAGTCATGTATCTGTAAGTTTTGAGACTCCAGAGTATACCTCTAACTGCGATGCTTTAGGACCTTTGAGAATTCTTGATGCAGTAAGAGTTTTAGGTTTAAATAAAAAAACTAAAATATACCAGGCCAGTACAAGTGAATTATATGGATTTGCTAAAGAAGTCCCACAGAATGAAGACACACCTTTTTACCCAAGAAGCCCTTATGCAGTAGCAAAACTTTTTGCCTATTGGATTACTATTAACTACAGAGAGGCCTATGATTTATTTGCATGTAATGGAATATTGTTTAATCACGAATCAGAAAGGAGAGGAGAAACATTCGTAACACGAAAAATCACAAGGGGGCTTTCAAGGGTTAACTTAGGCCTGGAAAATTGCATTTATCTTGGTAATCTTGATGCGAAAAGAGATTGGGGCCATGCAAAAGATTATGTTGAGATGCAATGGATGATGCTTCAACAAGAAGTTCCTAAAGATTATGTTATTGCCTCAGGCAGAACTGAATCAGTAAGAAGATTTATTGAAATATGTGCCTCAAAATTAGGATGGAATAATAAAAATAATCTTGGAATTATTTGGGAGGGTGAAGGTATTAATGAAATTGGCAAAAGAGCAGATAATGGAGAAATTGTAATTAGAATTGATCCAAGATATTTCAGACCAACTGAGGTGGATCTTTTATTAGGAGATTCAACAAAAGCTCAAACAGAACTTGGATGGGAACCCAAGATTTCATTGGAAGAATTAATTACTGAGATGATTTTACATGATTCAAATGAAGCTAAGAAAGAATTATTTTTGAAAAATGAAGGATTAAGTCCCAATACTGAAAGCAACAAAAATTCGAAATTTTTAAATAATAATAATCATTGAAATCCATAAATAAAAATATAAAGATTTATGTTGCCGGATCCAGTGGAATGGTTGGCAGTGCAATATGTAAAGTATTAGCAAAAAAAGGTTTTAATGCTAAAAATAAAAACTTGATAACCACATCAAGAAAATATTTAGATCTTGAGAATGAAATCAATGTGGAATCTTGGTTTAGGCTAAACAAACCAGATGTTGTAATAATTGCAGCTGCTCAGGTTGGAGGGATAATGTCTAACCAGAAAATGCCAGTTGATTTTTTGCTAAAAAACCTAAAAATTCAAAATAATTTAATAGAGCAATCATATAAAAATGGGGTAAAGAATTTAATATTTCTCGGAAGCAGCTGTATTTATCCCAAGTTTTGCAAACAACCTATTAAAGAAGAATATTTATTAGAAAGTTCACTTGAAGAAACAAATCAATGGTATGCAATTGCCAAAATAGGGGGTATCAAATTATGCGAGGCATATAAGAATCAATACAATTTTGATACTATCTCTTTAATGCCTCCTAACTTATATGGACCAAAAGATAATTACAATTTAGAGAATTGTCATGTATTACCTGCTTTAATAAGAAAATTTTATGAAGCTAAGATTAATAAAGAAAAAAATGTAATTTGCTGGGGTTCAGGTAAACCTTTAAGGGAGTTTTTATTTGTTGAAGATTTTGCGGATGCATGCATTTTTATATTAGAAAATTGGTTAACAAAAGAAATTAAGATGCCAAAATATACAAATGGTGCAGATATAAATTGGATAAATGTTGGTAGTGATTTCGAAATATCTATCAAAGATCTAACATATAAGGTAGCTGATATAATTGGATTTCAAGGTAAAGTAGTTTGGGATAAAACAAAACCTGACGGAACTCTTAGAAAAAAATTAGATACTTCATATTTAAAAAAAATTGGTTGGAATGCAAAAACAAATTTAGACAACGGGATTAGTCTTACTTTAAAAAGTTTTAAAAATGAATTATTTAGTGGAAGTCTAAGAAGCTAAAAATAAATATATTTAATAAAGACTATAAAAGGATGTATTTTTAATATAAAAAACTATTAAAAGTATTAGCTTTAAAATATTTTTTATCCAAATTACTTTATTAATATATAATATGAAAAATTTTCTTTTGAAAACTAAAAAGAGCTATAATAAATAATTAATGTAACGAGAACTTTATAAAGTTCTTTAAATGTTAGTTAGCTTCCTTAGCTCAGCTGGATAGAGCAACTGCCTTCTAAGCAGTGGGCCGCAGGTTCGAATCCTGCAGGAAGCGTTTATCAATAAAAATGTAATTTGGATAATTTCAAATTGAAAAGCAACTTAAGGGATATTGAGTATTTAGGTTTGATATCATTTTATATCTCTTTATTTTTATTAGCTTCTGCACCATTTTTTTCCACTTTATTTTTATTATTAAGTTTATCAATAGGTTTTTATAAGGGTAAGAAATATTTTCTAAAGAATAAGTTGAATATATTTTTTTTTATTTGCGCTGTTTTAATAATTATCAGCGTTTTTATGCAATTTTTAATTATGCCATATAATTTTGGAGGAATATGGGATCCAAAATTAACATTAATAGGTATGGCAAATTGGATTCCATTCTTTTGCTTTTTCTGGACTTTTCAGATTTATTTAAATTCAGAAAAACATAGAAAAAATGCAGCATTAATTTTAATCGCAGGTTCTTTCCCAGTTTTAATATCAGGCTTAGGTCAATATTTTTTAAATTGGGAAGGTCCTTTTAAAATACTTAATGGGCTAATAATTTGGTATCAAAAACCAATAACAGTCGAAACAGGTTTATCTGGATTATTTAGTAATCAAAATTATACTGCTGCTTGGCTTTTAATGATTTGGCCTTTTAGCCTTGCTTTACTATTAGAAAAGACAAATAAATTTTCAAATAAATTAATTAACTTTTCCTTTTTATTTCTTATATTTTTTTCAATAGTCTTAACTAATTCAAGAAGTGCATGGGGAGGATTATTGTTAAGTTTCCCTATAATCTTTGGTATTTGTAACTTTTCTTGGATAATGCCACTCTTTATATTAGTTTTCATTTTTCTATTTATAGCTCTATTACCATTTGAGTTTATGGAATTTCAAACTAAAGTTAGAGATATTCTTTTTAATAAAATACTTTTCAAATTTTCTAATCAAGGCTTTGAAAGTTATACTTCAACAAGGCCTGAAATATGGACCTCAGCATTTAATAATATTTCTTTAAATCCGCTTTTTGGTACAGGAGCAGGTTCTTTTCCTATTTTTTATGAAATTGAAAATGGGTTTTGGGTAGGTCATCCACATAACATATTTCTAGAATTGAGCATTAGCTATGGCATACCAGTTGCTGTCTTTACAACTTCTTTACTATTATATTTATTAATTAAATCTTGCGGAGAATTAAGAATTTTTAAAAATCTAAAAAATAAAAGTTCTTTATTTGATAGAGCTTGGTGGTGTTCAACTTTTATATTTTTTATTCTACAATTTTTTGATATTCAATATTTTGATCTTAGATTAAGCATATTATTTTGGATATTAGTTTCTGGACTAATAAATATAATTAATTTTAGAAATGAATATTCAGAAATCCCAAAAACTACAAATATGTAATTTTTATTTTTAGATATAAATATTGTATTTACAATTTAATTTCCTTTCAGTATTGTCTGTATTAATTAAAATTATATTTTGATAAATTTAGTGACCGGTGGGGCTGGATTGATTGGCTCCCATTTGATAGATAAGTTATTAAAAAGAAAAGAAAAGGTAATTTGTTTAGATAATTTTTATACTGGGAGTAATTTAAATTTAGAGAGATTTCATAAGGAAATTAATTATAAGTTTTTAGAACATAATATAATAAATCCCATTGATTTAAATGTTGATAGAATATGGCATCTTGCTTCTCCTGCCTCACCATTTAAATATCAAAAAGATCCCATATTAACAAGTAAAATAATTATTTTTGGATCTATAAATATGTTAGAAATAGCCAGAAAAAATAAAGCACAAATATTCCTCGCAAGCACAAGTGAGATATATGGTGATCCAAAAACAAATCCGCAAAAGGAAGATTACTTTGGTTACGTTAACCCAATAGGTAAAAGGAGCTGTTACGTCGAAGGCAAAAGGTTATCCGAATCTATATCTTTTGATTACTTAAGAACTTATAATCTTGACATTAAAATAGCAAGAATATTTAATACCTACGGACCCGGTATGCTTAAAGATGATGGGAGAGTAATAAGCAATTTTATAAATCAAGGTCTTATTAATGAGAAACTCACAATCTTTGGAAGTGGGAAACAAAAACGATGTTTCTGTTATGTAGAAGACATGGTTGATGGAATTATAAAATTAATGGATTCAAAATTTAAAGGAGTTATTAATCTTGGGAATCCTAAGGAAGAGTTAGAAATTTATGAATTAGGAAAATTAATAACTTCAAAAATAAATAAGAGACTTGAAATCGTTAAACTATTGAAAAGAGAAGATGAGCCACAAATAAGGAAACCTGATATTTCTCTTGCAAAAGATTTGTTAAAATGGTCCCCTAAGGTTGATATTAATCAGGGTTTGGACAAAACCATAGATTATTTTATACAGTTTCTTAAATGAATTATCAGATAAAAAATATATGTTGTATTGGCGCAGGTTACGTTGGTGGTCCATCAATGGCTGTTATTGCTGATAAATGTACTAATACAATAGTTAATGTAGTAGATCTTAATCAAGAAAGGATAGATTTATGGAATAGCAAGGATTTATCAAAATTACCTATATATGAACCTGGCCTAAAGGATATAATTAAAAGAAGAAGAGGTAAGAATCTATATTTTTCAACAGAAATAAAAAAGCATATATCTGAAGCAGATATGATATTTATTTCAGTCAATACTCCTACGAAATCGAAGGGTATTGGTGCTGGGGAAGCAATTGACCTAAAATGGGTGGAGGCATCATCAAGGCAAATATCCCAATACGCAAAAGGGAAGACAATAGTTGTAGAAAAAAGCACCTTACCAGTAAGAACGGCGGAGACTATAAAAAAAATTCTTAACTCAACCTTTGAAAAGGCTAATGTTGATTCATGGAAGCAAGAGTTTTACATATTATCAAATCCAGAGTTCCTTGCTGAAGGGACTGCTATAAATGATTTAGAAAATCCTGACAGGATTCTCATAGGTGGAGATGATGATAATGCAATAAAAGCTTTAGAGAATATTTACTCTTCCTGGATAAATAAGGATAAAATAATAAAAACAGATCTTTGGAGCGCAGAGTTATCTAAATTAATAGCAAATGCTTTTTTAGCCCAAAGAATTAGTTCCATTAATTCAATTTCAGCATTATGCGAGGTTACAGGAGCAGATATTAATGAAGTTGCGAATGCCATAGGTAAAGATAAAAGAATTGGAAAATTTTTTTTAAATTCAGGACCTGGATTTGGTGGTAGTTGCTTTAAAAAAGATATATTAAATTTAGTTTATATATGTAAATATTATGGTCTTCAAGAGACCGCGAATTATTGGCAAAAAGTTATTGAAATAAATGATTGGCAGCAAGAAAGGATTTCTAATCTAATAATAAATAAGTTATTTGGTACAGTTGTTGGGAAAAGATTAGCAATTTTAGGTTTTTCCTTTAAGAAAAATACTAATGATACAAGAGAATCTCCAGCTATAAAAATTTGCAAAGATTTAATTGAGGAAGGAGCAAAGCTAAATATTTATGATCCCAAAGTAAAACCTAAAATTATTGAAAAGGAACTTAATCTAAAAGAATCAATTGAATTTGATATAAATAGTGAATGGGGAGAATGGAAATTCGTATCAAGTATTGAGGAATCCGCTCTTGATTCGGATGCACTTATATTTCTAACAGAATGGGAAGAATTTAGAAGTATTAATTGGCAAAATATCTCAGAAAAGATGAGGAATCCAAAATGGATTTTTGATACAAGATCAATTTGCTTATCAAAAGAAGCCCAGAAATTTGGTTTTAATATATGGATGCTTGGAGAAGGTAAGAACAATCCATAAAAATTTATAAAGCGATTTAAATCCTATACCTATAGGTAACCATTGATTACTTTTTTTTGCCAATTCCATGAATCTTTACACATTTGTTGAATACTCAATTTTGGCTCCCAATTTAGAATTAATGAAGCTTTAGAATTGTCAGCAAAAAGAATGTCACAATCTCCCTTTCTTCTTTTTTTAAATGAGTATTTTATTTTAACTTTATTTTCTTCTTGAAATAAATTAACAATCTCCAAAACTGAATTACCCTTACCAGTACCAATATTTAATGTAAGAAAAGGGGTTTTATTGTTTTGCAAAAATTCCAAGGCCTTCAAATGTCCATTAGCAACATCTACAACATGAATATAATCCCTAACACAAGTTCCATCATAGGTATTCCAATCATTACCATATATTTTTAATTCCTCCAATTGACCAATTGCGACTTGATTAATAATTGGGAATAAATTTCTAGAATAAACTGTTGGTCCTTCCCCTAAAAAGGATGAGGGATGAGCTCCAGCAGGATTAAAATATCGTAATGATGCTATTGACCAATCTGAACCATTTTCATTAGATAAAGATTCTAATATTTTCTCAACTCCCGCTTTTGATTGCCCATAATTACTTATTGGGTAAATATAGTCATCTTCTTTGATTGGAGATATATTTTGAGTCGAGTAAATTGATGCACTACTACTAAAAATAAATATTTTACATTTTTTATTATTCATGACTTTGAGCAAAGACATAGTGCCTGCTAAATTTACATCCCAATAATCTATTGTATTTTCATAGGAGTTTTCGATTGACTTTAATCCAGCAAAATGGATTACCCCTCCTATTGGTTTATTTATCAAAGAAGCATTTTCAAATACCTTATTTAAGATATTTTCATCTCTAACATCTCCTTTCACAAAGGTTAGTTTATTAGGAAATAACTTATTTTTGATTGAAACAATCCTCTTTATTCTCTCAATTACATCTTGAGAACTATTCATTAAGGAATCAAAAATTATTACCTCATAGCCATTTTCTAATAATTCCAAGGATGTATGACTCCCTATAAATCCAGCTCCGCCAGTAACTAATATTGAGCTATTCTTTTTTAAGTACACTGAAAGTCTTAAATGAATTTTTATTATAAATCTAAAATTACATAAGACTGCTAAAAAAATTAAATATTATTTGATTTTTGAATTTAATGTCTTAAATTTCCTAGTGAAAGAATTTGCTTTATAATCTTATACAAAATGATAAATCTCTATAAAACATGTGGCAAAAGGGAAATACTATTAGAAAAGGTATTTTATTAGCTGGAGGCTCTGGTTCAAGGTTAAGGCCCCTCACATTAGCTATTAGCAAACAATTGATGCCTGTATATGATAAACCTATGATCTTTTATCCTCTTTCCACATTGATGTTAAGTGGTATTAGAGAAATACTTGTTATTTGTAACCCCCATGATATTGATTTATTTAAAAGACTATTAAAAGACGGCTCACAATGGGGTATTTCTATTTCTTACAAAATACAGCCAAAACCAGATGGATTAGCACAATCATTAATTATTGGAGAAAGCTTTATAAATAAATATCCAACAACTCTAATTTTAGGGGATAATCTTTTTTATGGTCATGATCTAATTTCTAAGTTAAAGAAAGCTTATGAAGATACCGAATCTTCAACTATATTTTCATATTCTGTAAAAGATCCTGAAAGATATGGGGTAGTAGATTTCGATAATAATTTTAGAGCTACATCTATAGAAGAAAAGCCAAAAAAACCAAAAAACAATCAAATAGTTACTGGACTATATTTTTATGACGAGAATGCAGTTGAATATGCTAAAACACTAAAGCCTTCAAAAAGAGGAGAATTAGAAATAACCGATCTAAATAATATTTATCTTGAAAATAAAAAATTAAAAGTTGAAATACTTGGAAGAGGATATGCCTGGTTTGACACTGGCACTTTTGATTCACTTCAAGAAGCTGGTGAGTTTATTCGCACGATAGAAAATAGACAATGTCTAAAGATTAGTTGTCCAGAAGAAATTGCTTGGAGAAATGGATGGATTAATGATCTTCAGTTAAGCAAATTATCTGAAAAAATGATTAAGAGTAATTATGGTAAATATTTAATAAAAATGTTAGAAGAAAAAAAAATTAAGTCAAAATAATATATATGGAAATCAATAAGATATACAATCCAGATAATAAATTAATTGATGGTCCTTTATTAATAAAACCTGAGATTTTTTATGACAAAAGAGGATATTTTTTTGAAAGCTGGAATCAGAAAAAATTTAATTATGTTTTAAATAATAATATCAAATTTGTACAGGATAATTATTCATTCTCTAAAAAAGGTGTTTTAAGAGGTTTACACTTTCAATTAAATCCATCTCCGCAAGGCAAACTTATTAGAGTAAATTCTGGTAAAATTTTTGATGTTATTGTTGACTTGAGGAAAAATTCCAAAACGTTCGGTTTCTGGGCCAGTTTAGTTTTAAGTAGTTCAGAAAAAAACTCATTATGGATTCCAGAAGGATTCGCTCATGGTTTTTTAACCATTAGTGATTATGCAGAAATATGCTATAAAGTTACAAATTATTGGAATAAAGATTTAGAAAATTCACTCCTATGGAATGATAATAACGTTTCAATAAAATGGCCCATAGATATTAAGAAAGATATGCAATTTATAATCTCTAAAAAAGATCAAGAGGCAATGAGTTTAGATGATTTAATTGTTTCGAATAAATTGTTTACATGAAGGTATTAATTACTGGAAGTCAAGGGCAACTTGGCAAGTCTTTAATAAATTTAAATGACGAAAGAATAAAGCTTCTTGTCCCAGATAGGCTACAATTCAACCTTCAAAATAATCAATCGATGCTAGATTATATAAAAGTTCACAAACCTAATTGGGCAATCAATTGTGCAGCTTATACTTCAGTTGACGAGGCAGAAGATAATATTAAAATAGCTAAATCTATCAATTTAACCGGGGCAGAAGCATTTGCTAAAATAATAAAATCATATGGAGGAAAATTTCTACAAATCAGTACTGATTTTGTTTTTGACGGAAAAAAAAATGGACCTTATAAACCATTAGATAAATGTAATCCAATAAGCAAATATGGATTTACAAAATATCAAGCTGAAAAAAAAATACTAAAAGTTTTTGCAAATAGTAATCAAGGAATCATATTAAGAACGAGTTGGCTAGTTAGTCCATATGGCAAGAATTTTCTTTTAACTATTCTAAGATTGCTCAAAGAAAGAGACACTGTTAACGTTGTTAATGATCAAAGAGGTTCGTTGACAAGTTGTAATTCTCTTGCAGATACTTGTTGGAAAATAATATCAAAATACTCAAATACTAATACATGTAATAACCTCCCGAATATTCTTCATTGGTCCGACAATGGGATCATAAGTTGGTTTCAAATAGCTTGCGAAATAAATACTTTTTCAGCCAAAATAGGATTAATTAAAAAAGAAAAAAAAATAATTCCAATTTCCTCTAAAGAATTTCCTGCCAAAGCAAAAAGGCCAATGTTTTCAAGTTTAGAATGTATTGAAACTAGTAGAATTTTAAATAAAGAACAACCAAAATGGAAGAAATCTATTCAAGATATTTTATTAACAATAAAGTATTCAAATAATCTTTAAAAAAGATCCCGAATTATGAATAATTATTTTCAAAATAAAAGATTGCTAATTACTGGGGGATCTGGCTTTATAGGGAGTGCTTTAATTAGAAGATTAAATCAAGAAAATAACTTAAGAATTTTTAATTTTGATAAAAAATCAGATTCTTCTAAAATAGTCAATCATTTTGATAAAAAAAATACTAAAAATCTTTGCTTTAATCTAAATAATCAAGATGAAGTTAATAAGGCAATTCAGATATCAGACCCTGAAATAATAATTCATTTAGCTGCAGAAAGTCACGTAGATAGATCTATTGAAGCCCCTCAGAATTTCATAGAAAGCAATATAGTAGGAACTTTTAATTTATTGCAAAGCGCTACTAATTTCTGGAGAGATTTATCTATTAAAAGAAAAACAGTTTTCAAATTTGTCCATATAAGTACCGATGAAGTTTTCGGGTCCCTTGGAAAAAAAGGTAAATTCAATGAAAGTTCATGCTATGCCCCAAACAGCCCATATTCGGCCTCCAAAGCAGCAAGCGATCATTTAGTAAGAAGTTGGAATAGAACTTATAGCCTGCCTACTATAATTACAAACTGTAGTAATAATTATGGACCTTATCAATTTCCAGAAAAGTTAATACCACTAGTTACATTAAAAGCTCTTAATGAAAAAAAAATACCAGTTTATGGTCGGGGTAATAATATAAGAGATTGGCTGCACGTTAATGATCATGTTGAGGCGATAATACAATTAATTATAAAAGGCAAAACGGGAGAACAATATTGTATCGGAGGTAATAATGAAAAAACTAATTTGCAAATTGTTGAAAAGATTTGTTCCATAATGGATGAATTAAAACCCACAAATTTTAAATATCAAGAATTAATAGAGTTTGTAGAAGATAGACCAGGGCACGACGAAAGATATTCTATTAATGCAAATAAGATAATTTCTGAAGTTGGTTGGTCACCTAAAGTTGATTTTGACTGTGGTTTAAAAGAAACTATTGTCTGGTATATAAATAATTCAGAGTGGTGTATTAGTGAATTAAAAAGATTGAATTACTCTTGTGAAAGACTTGGTCTAATTAAATAAAAATTAAGGTTCAAATCCTAAGCCAATATATTTTGGAAATTTCCAATTCCATAATCCTAAATTAAAAACTTTATCTATTCTTGAAATTGCAAGTAATCTAAACCATGTATCCCAAAGATCAGATTCATTCCATGATCTTGAATATTTAGTCCAATGTGTTTTAATCCTGTTATGTTTTGGATGAATTAATCTTAGTGAATAAAATAACCTCTCATTAAAACCATATTCAAATGGTCTTAAATGATCAATTGCAAATAATTTCAAGATTCTTTTAAAATTTGAATCTTCTAAAAGGTTTGATTCACAAAAACCGCCATCATTATTTTGATCTTTAATGATCGAATTTAAGAATTCAATTGAAAATTCCATATAGTTTTGTCCTTTAACAAATTTATTTGTGAGAAAAAATATAGCATCAAGATCGAAACAACCACCACCTCCAGGATAAGGAGCAAATTTTGAATTTTTATCCTGCAGTTTTAATATATGCTTAGCCGCTAATTCCCAAAAATTACCGCTGACATCGAAGTATCTCAGAATTTCATATTGATGATAACCATTTTGAAATTGTAGATATGGCTTAATCATAGGATCACCCCAAAAACCATTTTTATTAATAAATTTAAGATGAAGACAAATCCATTCTTCAATTTTGTTACTAGTATCAATTAATAGATATTTTTTCTTATGTTCTAACACAATAGCTAAAAACATTGCCATATTCCCAGACCTTGGTTTACCTTCAAAGGAACCAAAACTATCTAAATATTTTCCGACACTCATACGAGAAAAAACATTCTTTACTATATTAGAAAGAGGATTATCTTTTAATGTATTTATAACTTCAAGGGAGGACAAAGAAAAGGATAATAATTGCAAGAAAGGCTTATCATATTCAAATTCTCGATTTTTTTCTAGATAAAAATTATAAACAGAATATAAATTATTTCTTATTTTTTTATCAAAAATATCCTTATTTTTTTCTAAATATTCATCTTCTCCTAATAGAGACAATGTAAGAATTGCAAATAATAAAGCGTATGGGGAGGGCTCCGAATTAGGTGTCAATCTAAATTGATTTCTTCTATACTCACATAAAAAAATAAATGACTTTGCTTTATTTATTAAATCATTAATATATGGTTTATAAACATTATCCTTATCTGAATTTATAAATGATTGTTTCATATAAAAATATATTGAATTACAGATTTTATAATCTCATTATACGAATTAAATAACAATAATTAATTTAATGATTAATTACGTTTCTTATATTGATATGAATTCAATTTTATTAATTACACAGAGTAGATCTAATAAAAGTCCAAACCAGTTTTTCGAAATAATTAAAAATTTAAGAATTAAGAATTATAAATTCAAGAGATATTACTTATCAAATGGGTTAAAAATAAATATGATTTCGCAAATATTTTTACCTTTTTTTAAATTCAAATTAAATAGATATCTTAAAACAAATAATTTCGGTATATTTTTTTCGACTGGCCTAATTTCTGACATTTTAGTTTTATTGCATATCAATTCAGGAAAAAAAGTTTGCTTTATAAGAGGTCACTTACCAACTGTTTATAAATATAAATTTCCATATTTGAATATTGGTTATAATTTAGGTTTATTGCATTATTTGATTGCGTCTAAATATGACAAAGTAATAGTAATGACAAAAGCTATGAAAGAGGAGTTTGAACATTTTACAAAAAAAAAATCTATAGTTATTTACAATTATGCTGAACCTGTTATTTATGATATTGATAAACTAAATCATATTAATAGTATCAAAAATACTAATAAATTTATTAATTTTGGTATAGTTGGAACTCTTATTAATTCGAAAGGAATTGAAGATGCAATTAAAGGGTTTTCAAATTTTTCTAAGGATTATAAAAACGTTAGATTATGTATATATGGAGATGGAAATATGAAGAAATTTCATGAAAAACTAGCTAAAAGTCTTATACCTGAAAATCAATATAAATTTCATGGATATGTAAAAAACAAACTTGAAATATATAAAAATATTTCAGTATTAATTCATCCTAGTTTTTCAGAAGGAACTAGTAGAGCTGTGCTTGAAGCTTTAAGTATGCATATTATAGTAATACATAGATCAATCAAAGGAAGTGAAGAATTAATTAAAAATGGATTTAATGGATATCTTTTTAATGATTACAAAAGCTTAAGTAATTGTCTTAAAAATAGTATAGATAAAATTAAAAAATTTGAAATTAATGAAAATAAAAATATTGAATATTTTTTACCTTATAAGTTTAGGCTAGAATATTTTAAAAAAAATTTAAAGTCTTTAATAGCTCAACTTAACTAACTTTTTTTGAAAATATATATATGAAAAGAAAAAAATTAAATCTTGAATATCATAAATATCTAAAAAGTCATTCTTTTATAGGTAAAATTTACAAAAAGTATTGCCTTCATAAATTTCTTCTTAAATATTCTGGCAAAGATTTTTTAGATGTAGGCTGTGGAATAGGAAGTTTCTTATTTTCAGGATCAGAAAAAGCTTTAGGCTTAGATGTAAATGAATATAATGTTAACTATATAAACAAAAATGGTCTAAAGGCAAAATTAATTCCCAATAACGGAATTTTCCCTATAAGCGATAGATCATACGAATCAATAGTATGTGATCAGGTGCTTGAACATATAAAAGATCCAACTTTATTTCTTAATGAAATTAACAGAGTTATTAAAACACCTGGAAAGCTAATTCTAGGCTTACCATTAGAAAAAGGTTATAAATCTGATAAAGATCATTGTAATTTCTATACGCCAAAAAAAGCAATTAAGTTAATTGAGTGCAATACCAGACTCGTGCACGAAAGAACTATATATTACCCTTTACCTTTGAAAATATTTGGAAAATTTTTTAAACAACAGTTCTTTTATCTTTTATTTAAAACTTTAAATTAATGAAATTTTGAAATTAAATGAAATTAGAATTTGGAACTGGCGCTAGGTTTGCAAGATTAAGGAAGAATAATGCAAAAGAATTAATAAATTTTGCAATAGAATCAGGTATAAAAAGTTTTGATTGTGGAGTTAATTATGGGAATTGGAAGTCTCAGCCACTTTTGGGTAATATATTAGAGAAATATTTAAGAAAGAATCGTTCAGATTTTCAAATTTCATCTAAAGCAGGTACTCATTCAAAAGGTTTAACCCATAAAAAAATATTTGAAGCTACTTATATTGAAGAAATGATTCTAAAATCCATTTATGATTTAAACTGTAATTTTCTAGACCACTTCTTCTTACATGGGCCAACAAAAAAAGACTTAGAATCCCCAGAATTAATTAAGAAATTAATAAATTTAAAAGAAAATGGATTAATAAAAAATATCGGAATTAACACTCATAATATCGATTTAATGCGTTACGTAAATAAATTTTTATCAAAGGAAATTGATAGTGTTTTGATAGACTACAACTTAATTCAAAATGATAGGGAAGACATAATCAATGAATTTTATAGTAATAATATTTCAGTTAAAGTAGGGACAGTTTTGTGCCAAGGGCTTTTAATAAACTCACCTTTAGAGATAGTAAAAAGGTCTTTAAGTCCCTTTTATGCTGCCAGATTAGTTTTATCTAGTAACACAAGAAAATTAATAAAGCCATCAAGAATTATAAGAAATTACATTCGTGATAATCACTGGGAACAAAGGAATGCAATACCTCTTTCATTTGTACTTAACAACAAAAATGTTCTCAAAATACCGATTGGAATGCTTTCCAAAGAATCAATATTTAATAATATAAATATAGATAAGAACCCGGCAAGCAAAATAACCACAGATTCAGTTTTAAATTGGTATAAAAATGAAAGAAAAAATCATGATATATAAAACTTTTATCAAATAATTCCTATGAAGATTATTTTTTAATTATGACCTTAAGGTATTATTAAAATAATATATTTCTAAAATATAGATGAGAATATTGGTAACTGGGGCAGCAGGTTTTATTGGATTTCATCTAAGCAAAGAATTAATATTAAGAGGCTATAAAGTCGTTGGTTTAGATAATATAAATTCTTATTATGATGTATCTCTAAAAAAAGCAAGACTAGAAATCCTAGAAAGAAATTGTAAAGATAATAACTTTCTTTTAAAAAAAGGAAATCTAGAGGATAGTTCATTTGTAAATGAAATCTTTTCAGAATACCAACCCCAAAAAGTAGTTAATTTAGCAGCTCAGGCTGGAGTTCGATATTCTTTAGTGAATCCAATGGCTTATATAAATTCCAATATTGTTGGTTTCCAAAATTTAATAGAACAAAGTAAATTAAACAATATTGATCATTTTGTTTATGCTAGTAGTAGTTCAGTATATGGGGGTAATACTTTATTACCTTTTTCAGAAAAACATTCTGTCGATCACCCAATAAGTGTTTATGCCGCTAGCAAAAAAGCAAATGAATTAGTAGCTCATACCTATAGTCATTTATATGATCTACCAACCACTGGCTTAAGATTTTTTACCGTTTATGGTCCTTGGGGTAGGCCTGATATGGCACTATTTCTTTTCACAAAATCAATAATAGATAAGAAACCAATTAAGGTGTTTAACAATGGAAATATGTCGAGAGATTTTACCTATATTGATGATATAATAGAAAGCCTAATAAGGGTTATTGAGAAGCCTGCACAGGCAAATAAAGACTTCAATAGTTCAACTCCAGATCCTTCATCAAGTTGGTCACCTTATAAAGTATTTAATATAGGAAATTCATCTCCTGTATCTCTAATGGAATATATTAATGCAATTGAATCATCACTTGGTATTAAATCAATAAAAGAGTTTCTTCCTATGCAACCAGGAGATGTAAGAGCTACTTTTGCAGACACAACAGAACTTGAAAAATGGACTAACTTTAAACCAAAAACTGATATTAAAACTGGTGTAGAAAGATTTATAAAATGGTATTTAGATTTCTATAAAATCAACATTTAAATGTCAAAACCAATAATTATATTAATTGAAAGTTTTAAAAATTATTCTCAATAACTTAATATATACAAATGCATTGTAAACTCCCATCAAGATTAGATTGTACAATAGCAGTAATCGGACTAGGCTATGTTGGTTTACCACTTGCTCTGGAGTTCTCAAATAAGAAATTTTGTATCAAAACCAAGAAAAAATTAAATAGAAAAGTAATTGGGTTTGATATAAATGAGAAAAGAATCGAAGAATTATTAAAAGGTTATGACAGAACAAATGAGGTTAGTAAGAACTATTTAGATAATATTTACAATTTAATCTTTACGAAAGATAAATCACTATTGATTGAAGCAGATATTTTTATTATTACAGTGCCAACTCCAATAGATAATGCCAAAATACCAAATTTAAATCCATTAAAAGGAGCTAGCAAAATGGTTGGTGAGGCTCTAAAGTTTAGATCTTCAAATAAACTATCAAAGAATTTGAAAAGTTCTCCAATAGTTATTTTTGAAAGCACGGTATTCCCTGGAGCAACAGAAGAGGTTTGTGTACCAATTATTGAAAAAGAGTCTAAACTAATTTTCAATAATGCAAATGGTGAAGAATGTTTTTATTGTGGATATAGTCCTGAAAGAATAAATCCAGGAGATAGTAATAGAAAATTAAAAGATATTATAAAAGTAACTAGCGGGAGCAATGAAGAAGTAGCCGAATTTATTGATTATTTATATGGATCAATAATAGAAGCTGGAACATATCCAGCTGCAAATATAAAAGTAGCCGAAACAGCAAAAGTTATTGAGAATACTCAAAGAGACCTGAATATTGCTTTAATAAACGAATTATCAATAATATGCCATAAAGTTGGAATTGATACTTTAGACGTACTTAATGCAGCTGGAACAAAATGGAATTTTCTAAAGTTTACTCCAGGATTGGTTGGGGGCCATTGTATAGGTGTAGACCCTTATTATCTAACATTTAAATCAGAACAATTAGGTTATTCGCCACAAATAGTTTTAGCTGGAAGAAGATTAAATGACTCTATCAGTTCATGGATAATTCAAAGGTTAATTAAAAGAATGGCCAATGAAGAATTAAAAATAAAAGACTCTAAACTACTTTTGTTAGGAATCACTTTTAAAGAAAATTGTCCAGACCTAAGGAATACTAAAGTTATTGATTTAATTAAAGAATTAAATAATTATGGTATAAATCCAACAATAGTTGATCCTTGGGTAGATGCAGAAGAAGCTAAATTAGCATATGGGATAAAAGTTATTAAGGATATTCCCAATGAAGAATTCGAAGTAGTAGTTCTAGCTGTAGCTCATCATCAGTTCAATCATTTTGAAACTCAATATTGGGAGACAATCCTTAAGAAAAAATATATTATTTTTGATCTAAAAGGGATTGTACCAAGAGAGTTAAATCCAATGAGATTCTAATCATTTAAATCTTAATTTATTAAATTTCATATAAATTTATTTTTTTCTAAAATTAAATCTCTTTGATAAGGTAAATCATTAAAATAATTAACAAAAAAAGTTTGAAATTGATAAAAAGTTACTGTAGGATTTTTCTGTAACCATTATGAATTATGATTTATAAAGAAGTAAAATTAAATCAAATTGACTGTAAAGGAATTTTATAAAAATAAAGTTATTTACATAACTGGCGCTTGTGGGACAGTTGGATCTGAGATTCTAAGACAATTAACATCTGATATAAATTATTTACCCGCAAAAATTATAGCAATAGATAATAATGAGTCATCGATGTTTTACTTAGATCAAAAATATAAAGATTTTGAATATGTGCAAACACTCCTTTCTGACATAAGAGATAAAGAGGATCAAAGAAAGTTGATGAGAAATGTTGATATTGTTCTTCATACTGCTGCTCTTAAACATGTCCACTTATGTGAATATTCACCAACCCAAGCAATAGCAACTAATATAAATGGCTTACAAAATATTATTTCTGCAGCAATAAGTAATAATGTCAAAAATTTAATATTTACAAGCTCGGATAAAGCTGTAAATCCTACAAATGTAATGGGAACAACAAAACTAACGGGAGAACGATTAATATCTGCAGCCAATAATTATGCATGCGATTCAAAAACAATTTTTACATCAACAAGGTTTGGGAATATACTTGGTTCAAATGGATCAGTTGTGCCAACATTTATTAAACAAATTAGTAAGGGAGGTCCAGTCACGTTAACTAATAGTGAAATGACAAGATTTGTAATGAATGTAAGAGAATCTGTTGAAATGGTTTTAGCTGCAGGTCAGATATCCAGAGGAGGTGAAGTATTCGTAACAAAAATGCAGTCTATACTTATAAAAGATCTTGCTGAAGTTTTAATAGATATATATTCAAATAGATTTGGTTTCAATAAAGAAGATATAAAGATAAAAGAGATTGGAAGCCGGCCTGGTGAAAAAGATTTTGAAGAACTCTTAAATATCGAGGAGATAAGAAGAACGATCGAGCTAAATAATTATTACTGTATTCTTCCTGTCTTTTCAAAAAAAGAGGACTTACAAACAAAATATAAAAATATAGTTAACTATAATATTTCATCAGAATATTCATCAGCCAAAACTAGACTATGTAATAAAAAAGAAATTAAGGAAATTTTATTAAACTTAGAAATAGATTAGAAGTGTTTATTAAGTAAATATAATAATAGTCAATATAAATATATGGTAGAAAATAATTTTAATCGCGAAATGGTTAAACTGTTTTTTATTTGATGAAGCTTAACTTGGTTAGTGTACCCTTCTATAACCAAGAGAAAAATATAATCATATTCAGATATTTTTGACAACTCATCAGTCATAACAACTTCATTTTTGTCGCATAAGGATTTTATTAACGATACAAAATCCTCAAGTATAAGGTCATTTTCACTTATTGTAAGGAAAGCTAATTTTTGATTTTTCTTTAGGGAAATATTGGTTTTTAGATATAGAAAAAGATCATTTTGATAAACATCTTTATCGGTATATTTTATTGGTACGTAATTGCAATTAAAGACTTTTTTATGTTCATCTAAAGAAAATAAATAACCTTTTTTCTTATTATAAATAAGTGCAGTTACTAATCCAAAAAAGGTGCTGAGAATGAAAGAAGTAAAAATAAATAATAGTCTTTTAGGACCAATAGGCCTTTCATTTAATTTTGGTTGAGAAATTACAAGCCAAGGCTGACTTGCTTTTGCTTTCTCTAGTTTTATAGCTTCATACTGTTGCTCCAAAAGGGCCAGTAGTTCTTCTTGACCTCTAGAGTATCTTAGTAACTCATTATATTTAATTAATACTTCTTTTGGCTTGGTTAATGCTTCCTTTAAGTTTTCTATCTTCTTACTTATTAGAATCATTCCGGGATCATTTGGTTTGAGATAGATAGACTTTTGTAATTTTTCAACTTCAAGTTGTTGTAACAAGGTAAAAAGATAACTATATCGATTTATCTTGCTATCAGATCTAGTGTCTTTTTTTTCTATAGAATTGGAATCTTTAATTTTTGAAAGATTATTTATATCTATTTTTTTGAATTCATATAAATTTAGGCCTTCAATTTCATTAATAATTCCATTATTCAAGCCATATTGTTCAGTCTTTAAAATGTTCTCTCTAGACTGAATTCTTAAAGAATCTACTTGTTTTTCTAAATATTCAATTGTATTATTCAACAACTCTACTTGTTCTTGAACTGAATATTCCTTATATGCCTCTGAAACCTCATTCAATATAGGTAAAATAATATCTTTATCTTTATCTTTATAAGAAACTTTTATTACATCAGTACCTTTCTTTATTTCAATTATTATAGAAGATGAAAAATCTTCAAACTTCCAATTATCAGTTTCTTTATCTGATGAATTTTTTAAACTTTTCACCTTTTCATAAACAGACTTTAATATATAAGGACTTGTCAAAATTTCTTTTTCAGTCTTAATATTATTGGAACTAGAATTTGTAAAACCTTCTAAAATATCTGGTAGCTCACTGAAATTTCCAATAGTATTTGTATTATTATCATATACAAAACTAAAACTTCCTGAAAAAATTCTTTTTTGAGAATATATATAAATAGAGCTAAAGAGAATTCCAAAAAAAGAAAATATTGAAATGATATTTTTCCTTTTTGTAATAATCTTAAAAAGATTTGCCAAATCTAATTGATAATCTAATTCTTCTTGATCAGTTGGATTTGAGTAGGTCACTATAATTAATTAAATAGTAAGAATAAAGATCTAATTCCAATTACTGGAGCCGCAAACTCATTAATTACCTTTGCAGAATTACCCAAAATACTTCTATTTATTCTTATTACATCACCATCAATTAAAACTGGATTATTATAAGAATCAATACTTGCTTTAGGACTAAACGAAATAAGTCTTTTTTCTACGCTCCCATCAGAAAAAAACCTCAAAAATTCTATTTTTCCATTAAGAATTTTTCTTCCTCCTGTATAAGCGATCGCTTGGTTTAAGCCTGAACCACTAGGAACAGAAACTTTACCTGGATTAATTACATTACCACTCACGAACACTTCTACAATCTCTGGACTTAAGTTTGTTTTTCTTGTAGATAAAAACTGATCTTTTATTAATTTATCTGTTTTGTAAACAATTATTCTATCTCCATCAAAAACTCTTATATTTTGAAATTCATCTCCTTCAGTAATCATTGGAATAAGATTTAAAGTAGTTTTTATATTTCCACCTCCATTAGTAACAGAATTTTTTCTTATCAAGACTATTTCTCTTAAATTAGCTTTAGCCGTTATGCCCCTAGCAGATTTCAAGCTATCAAATACAGTAGGAAATATACTAGAGGTAGTGTAATCGCCTTTAAATTCTTTCCCTAATTGCAACAACCCTTGACCTACATCCTTTTTTAAAGTGAATTGACTCATATTATTACTTTTTACTTTACCACTTAGGGTGTGAAAACCTGGTCTCATCACTTCTCCTGCAACGTAAATTCTAATTGGCCTGAAACTAAAAATGTTCATGTATATTTCAGGATCAATTAAATATTCTTCATATAACTTTAAAAGTTTATTTCTTAATTCATCTACAGTATGTCCCTCTGCATATACTTCATTCAATCTTGGTAAAATCAAATTACCATCGGGTCCAATCATATAAACACCATTAAATTCCGGTATTCCAATAAAAACTATATTTAGTGAATCAGAGGGGCCGAGCAAATAAAATTGATTATCTTTTAAAGTAATGATTGAAGAATCTTCGCTTAATTTTTGATTATCAATTGTTGCCCATAAATTTTTTGGCAAAAACAAACTACATATAAATACGAGAAATAAATACAAATATAAAAACTTATTTTTCTTAAAAAAAGTCAACTTAACTTTAAATATTACCTCTTAAATATTATACCTAATAACCATAACTGAAGTTTTATTATGATGAAATAAATTATCTAGAAAGTCTATTCTTAAACGGAATGTTGCCACTCTGGTACTATTATTTTTAATATTTTAAAGACTGCCCCTTCATCACCTTTGCAAATAGCATTTTCTAAATCCGTAATTAGTGGCCAAAGCACTGCACATGAAATAGATTCTTCTTTTGCAGTATAAATTAATTTATGAGTAGTTTTTTCTGCCTCAGCATTAATTAATAGCTCTTCATACAGTTTTTCTCCCGGTCTCAGACCTGTATTAATAATCTCTATATCTCCATTAGGATTCTTGTCATCTTTTATACTTAACCCACTGATTTGAATCATATTTTTAGCTAAATCATAAATTTTAACAGGTGTCCCCATATCCAATAGAAACAAATCACCTCCCTTAGCTAAAGAGTTTGATTGGATTACCAATTCTGAAGCCTCTTTAATTGTCATAAAATATCTAACAATATCTTTATGAGTAATAGTTATTGGTCCACCCTCTGCTATTTGTTTCTTAAATAAAGGTATAACGGAACCGGAGGAACCTATCACATTACCAAATCTAACCATTGAAAAAATTGTTTTTGATTTCATATCAGACTTTTCTTTAATTTCTGAGGCAAATCCCTGAACTATTAATTCTGATGCACGTTTTGAAGCACCCATAATATTTGTTGGACGAACGGCCTTATCAGAAGAAATCAGAATATATTTCTTAACTCCATATTCTTTTGATGCCTTACATGTAATTTTTGTAGAAATACAATTGTTAAATAACCCTTGTAAAGGATTATTTTCAACTAATGGCACATGTTTATATGCCGCAGTATGAAAAACTATATCAATATTAAATTTAGAAAAAACATCATCAACTAATCTTTCATCTGTAGTACTTCCTAAAACAGCTTGAATAGATATATTAAAATTATTCTTTTTATTTAATTCTTGTTCTAATGAATATAAGCAAGCTTCGTTAATTTCAAAAAGAATAATTTTTTTTGGACTTAAACCGAGTAAGATCCTACAAATTTCACTCCCAATAGAACCACCTGCCCCTGTTACACAAATAACTTTATTTTTCACTCCTTCAGACAATAATTCTTCTCTTGGATAAATGCCTTCTCTTCCTAGTAAATCTTCAATCCTGATTTTCCTTAAGGATTTGGATTTGGTTTTATTATAAGCTAGTTCTTCAATTGAAAAAATCTCTAAAATATTGGTTGAGTACTTTTTAATCAATTCTTTTAAAATCTCTTTTGTTTGAAAAGATGTAATTTGCTCTGACAAAAGTATTTGATCTATGATTGGCGCAAATTCTAATAATTTATTAGGCGGATAGATTGGTATACCATATATATTTCTTCCAAATAATTGCGATGACTCATCAATAAATCCTAATATCTTGTATTGATTATTAATTCTTAAAGAGGATGCCAACTGAGCACCAGATTTACCTGCTCCATAAATAATAATATTATGTTTATTTGTTCTTTCCTTATTTAAGCTTTTGAGTAATAAATCTCTTAAAATAAACCTATTGGTAGATATAAATATTGTTAAAATTAACCAAATTAAAACTAGGTTTGTTAAATCACCAAAATCGTATTCTAAGAAATAGCTTAGGATATATATTAATATTAAAAGAATTACATTTCTAAATGCCAACTGATAAATGGTCTTACTGCCAACATATCTTGTAAGAGCTTTATATTGTCCAGTAAAAATATATAAAGGAACTCCTAAAAATATAAATAATAACGTAAGAGGTAATATTCCTTTGTATTCTAATATGAATGTAGTTCCGTACTTTAAATAGTATGATGTAAATACGCTAGTTGTGATAAGAAAAATATCTATTATTATTAATATTAATCTTCTCTTAAAAGAACTCATAATCGATAATTTATGAGTCAGGGCAAAAGGATTTATCATCAACTTATTTTAATATAAATACATAATTCTTTCTAATTTTTTTTTTTAATTAAAAATAATTTTTAAATTAATTATTTCTTAAAAAAGACTAATTTATAGATAAAAAAAAATTACACAGTAGAATAAATTTCAGAAATACTGATAATTACAATAATGGGCGTAAGTAATTTTATTATTAACGCGTCCTCATTTTTTTTTACTTATTTTTTTATAAAAAAATTTTTACCATTTTTTAAAAATAATCTTGCAGACCAGCCAAATGCCAGAAGTTCACATTTAATTTCAACCCCAAGAGGCATAGGCATTGTTTTTTCATTATTGTCATCATTATTTTGCGTATTACAAGGTTTTAATATTATTCTAAGTATCTTGCCACTTTCATTTGTTGGTTTTGCTGACGATCTAATAAATCTGAAAGCAAAATATAAATACTACGTACAGTTAATAGTTGGAATTATTGTAACTCTTTCAAGCCCTCTCAAAGAGTATTTAATAAATGATGTATACACACTTTTTGGTATGCTTAGCATTTTAATTTTAATAATAGGATTTACTGCAATAATTAATTTTATAAATTTTATGGATGGGATCGATGGCCTTATCTCAGGGTGTTTTATTTTCATAATATTAGGTTCAATACATGTACTCGAAATACCTCTTTGGCCAGTATTATTTTCAATAACTGCTTTTTTATTTTTCAACTGGAGTCCCGCTAAAGCATTTATGGGTGATTCTGGAAGTTTATTTCTTGGAGGTTTGTACGCACTTGTCTTATTTGAAAGTAAAGATGCAAAGGAATTTTTAGGCTTATTATTACTTTCTTCTCCTTTATTAATTGATTCAATAGTTTGTATCTTCAGAAGATTTTTTAATAAAGAGAATATTTTCACTGCTCATAAGAAACACCTATATCAGAGGTTGAATCAAGCTGGTTGGAGTCATTCCAGTGTTTCTTTACTATATATATCACTAGTTATTCTTCAGTTTATATGTTTAAGATTATTTGATTTAAGACTGGAAATTATGTCAACTTTATTTATTTTATTTATGGGCGTTTATCTAGAAAGATTTTGTGCTAAAAGATTTAATAATAGCCCAGAATCGATTAAATAATTTTAAGACTTAGAACTAAATATATGCCAATTTTTTATCTTTCTTATATTTATACTTTTTTCTTACTTTCTTATTTCCAAGAAAAGAATATTCGGAATTTATTATTTCCTCTTTTACTACCTTTAATAGTTCTTTTTTCTATTAGATCAGCTCCTGATGAATATGGAAGATATTTAGAATTAGCAGTACCTAATAGTTTTTGGGAATTAGGTTTTGGTTTAAATTCAGAATGGATATTTAATTTAATTTGTCAAATATGCAAAATTTTTCCTAATCCTTTAACGCTTTTATATTTGATATCATATTCATTAATATTTATCCTAATAAATAAATCAATTCTATTAATTTCAAATAAATCATATGCAATCTCTTTCTTTTCAACAGGTTTTTATCTTTCTCATTTGTTCATAACTTTTTTTGAGGGCATAAGAGGAGGATTAGCAAATATCATTACATTATTTGCAATTTGTATATTTATAAAAACTAACCATAAATTAAAAACAATTATATTACTTTATCTGGCCGCATCAATACATATTCAAACAATACCCTTTTTTTTACTATTTATATTATTTATTATCACAAGATACATTTTCAAAAAGATTAAACTGCTTAAAGTCAAACAAAAACAAATATTAAATATTTCTTTTTTAACTTTAGTAATTGTTATTTCAATTATTAGTAGATCTTTATTTGCAGAATTATTTAATTGGATAATCATCAAAAATGCTTCTTATTTTGGAGAATATGTTGGATATATTGGTGACAAATTTAATTTGTATGAGATTAATCTTTTAAGTTCTAAGTACGTAGCTCTAATATTTACAAATTTTGTAATTCTTTTTTTAACATATCAACCTACATTTTCCAATCCAAATAAACGTTATAGGATATTATTTTTTATGGTATTGATGGGCCAAATCATATCCCTAACTTTTTCAAGTTTAGCTTTAGTTGCCTATAGAGTTTCTTCATCATTTTTATATTTTCAAATTCCTCTAATAGCATCTTCAATTCAAAAAAGAAACATACATAAATCTAATAATAGGAAGATCCTTTTTATACTTTTAGCAATTATTTTATCTTTTTATAATGTTTTCTTACATCAAAGGTTAAGATCTTTTGCCTTATAAAGTATTAGAAAACTGTTAATTTTATTGTAAAGCTAAAAAACTTTGATAAGCTGCTTCAGCAATTTGAAACTCCATTTTTGTATTTACATCATAAGACTCACCCTCAGGTATTTCTACTAAATAAGGGTCATTTTTTTTTAAAGTCCAAACCTGATTAGATCTCAAGAAGAAATCTTTATTTATGATATGAAATGCATGTGCTACTTTATAAAATTTTTCTGAGTGATCCGTAGATAACATTTCAGGTGATTTATTTGTTACCGCTTCACCTTCATCGTTAAATATCCAATCCTGGGTTTTTATAACTGATGTATAACTATTAAAATCGTTCTTATTAAAAACCTTACATGCTTTTTCAATAGTGTTAATACTTAAAAGGGGATGACACGGATTAATCCACATAAAGTACTTGGTTTTAATAAGTTTATAATGTTCATAAATTTTTTCATGCTTACCATAACCAGGCTTTATAGAAAGTGGATCTCTTTTAAGTACATCAATATTCTTATAATTATATGCTTTCTCAATTAATTCATCTTCAGCAGCAGCGAAGTATCTATGTTCAAAAAAATCCATTTTATTTAGTTTCTCAAGAGCAATATCTATTAATGTAGAACCATTAAATGGTAATACTAATTTCCTAGGTAAGCGTGTAGAAAGTAATCTTGCGTTAATTAAAGCTGAGATGCCTGACATAAAAATTTTCTTATTGAAATAATTATAGACTTTATTTAACTTATAAATAATTAAATTCCATTATTTAAAAAATCTTTTGATAAGTGATTCTGCGATTTCAAGGTCTTCAGGCCCATCAACATCAAATGATTTTACTTTTGAGATTTCAACAGGATGGGAAATTCTCCCAAAAATTGATTTGTATTTTAAAAGAGATGAAGTTCTTGTAACTCTTAGATTTCCATGAATGTACAATTGAGGTTTTTTTTGTTTATTAAAGGCAAGTTTTCTCTCTTTTTCATACAAAAAATGTGATCCATTCTCATTTAAATATCTCTGATTAAATGCATGACTATTTGGTGAAACTTTAGTAGTAGTTTGTACAGAATCAAACTCTTTATTTTTATTAAGCAATTCAATGCATAAATCAATATCATTTGGGTCAACAAAGGGGGATGTAGGCTCAAGTAGCACAATACATTCTGGTAAAATTTTTATACTTGCTTCTAAACGTTTTAAATAATCAATCATTACTTCAACAGTTGAAATATCATTACCTGACAAAGCTTCTGGCCTATCATCTACATCTATATCATTTAACAATGAAAAGGATTTTATTTGATCATGATCGGTTGAAACAACAATACTTTTTATATTTTTTGATTTTTTTGCTGCATTTATTGGATAAGCTAATAAAGGTAAATCATTTAATTTAGCTAAGTTTTTAAGGGTAATACTTTTTGAACCCCCTCTTGCTGGGATAAATGCCAGTGCGTAATTTGAATAATTAATCTTTTTAATAATTTTATGATTTTTAGTTTTAATTAAATCTAAAAAATCTATTATTCTGTCAATAACTCTTCTTTCGGTAGCTAGCCAGGCATCTTTTGTAGATCCACCTATATGAGGCGTAATTATTAAATTATTGTTTTCTTGAGAGTATTTCCATAAAGAATTTTCTCTGAGAGAAGATGAAAAATTTTCACTAAATTCATTCTCTATTACATCAATGGCAGCTCCTCTCAATTTTTTATTTTTAAGAAATGAAAGCAAGGCATAATGATCAACCAATTCTCCTCTGGATGTATTTATGAAAAAAGATTCATTTTTAAACTTAGAAAAAATTTCATTATTAAACATATTTTCCGTTTCTTTTTCATGAGGTACATGAACAGAAACAATATCAACTTTAGATACCAATTTGCTAAGAGTTGAAATTTTTTGTATACCAGGGTGTTTTTTATCCACAAAAGGATCATAATAATAAATTTTCATCTCGAAAGTTTTTGCCATTTGTGCAACTTTAAAACCAAGTCGACCCAATCCAACTATTCCTATAGACATATTTGATAACATTTTTGATCCAGGATTTAACCTTCTGTCCCATAATCCTTGAGAAACTGTATTTGATGCAGGAAAAATATTTCTTGTTAAAGAAATAATCAGACCAAATGCCAACTCTGCGGTGGGAGTGATTGAATCAAGGAAATTATGATCATTTTTTAAAGTAATCACTTTTATTCCCTTACTAGATGCATATTCAACATCTATGTGGGGATGACCTGTCGTATTAGATCCAATTATCTTTAATGATGAACATTTATCAATTTTTTCTTTCCCAAAATGGTAACCCAATGGGGCAAGTATCACCGTAGCAACAGAAAGTAATTGATCTGTATCAAATAATGGGGTTTTTAATGTAATTAGATCAAATTTTGCTCTTAAAATCTCTAAATTTTCAGGTTGGTATTTTAATATTGAATAATATATAAATTTTTCCTTATTGCTCATCGTTAAAAAAAACTAAATTAAATTATAACTAAAGAATCTACGTTATTAAAAATTATAATTACATTTCATAATTATACAAATATCATCATTTATTTTATTAAAAAGTTAAAAATTTTATTAGAAAATCATTAAATTTAAACAAGAACTTTTCAAATTAAACTATCTAATTTTTTTTTAATAATCATAATCAAATCTTTTTCTCTTGTATTGGAAGACACTACTTTGAAAGATTTCTGAAAAATATAAGAATCATTAAAATGAACTCCTAGATAATTCATAGTATGTTGATGCATCTTATTCTCAATGTATGGCTTAGTCTCATCTATCAGATTAAAAACTGGTACTTTATGAAATAAACAATGCCAAATTGTATTACTTCTTCCTGTAATAACTCCTTTCTTTATAAAGTTTAAAAAAACCTCAACATTAACCAAATTATATTCACTAAATTTAGATAAATTAATGGTACATTTTTCAATTTTAAAATACTGAAAACAAATTAATATACTGATGAAAAATTTGGAATCAATGCCAAAATTTTTGAGAATATTATAAATTTTAGAAAATATTCTCTCCCATTGATTAGATTTTAAAAAAGGAAATAAATTTAGTAACTTATAAATATTTGGATTTATTAGTGCATCATATCTTTCGTCTGCATTATGAGGTTTATAAGCAATTATTAATTTATTATTTTTTGACTTAATTTTCTTAATAAGATAATTTAATCTTTTAAGAAACAACAAAATATCTTTTGAATTTAAAAAACTAAACATGGATGGGCCAACTATTAGGTAATCTATCTCTTCAAATTGATTTAAATTATATTTAAGTAATGGTGAACCAACTTCAATAACTTTATTTTTAAAATCAATATTATCATTAGAATATTTATTAATTCTGTAATTATAAAGTCTTAAATCAGGAACATATAAGCAATCTAGTTCATAAGGTAAATATTGAAAATAACTATTACCCATTGCCAAGCCTGACAAGCCAACTTTATAGTTACTTTTTACATTTTTAGATAAAAAATCATAATCATTCCTATCATATTTTTTTTGTGGATGAATGATCATTTTAGCTTCATATTTTAAATCTTTATTCAAAATATCTATATTCTTATATTGCTTTAGCTTATTAAAAAAGAATTGGTTTGAAATTGACAGCCGAATTAGTTCATTTTCAGTTGGCTTTAATTTGTAAATTCCTATTTTATAATTTTTTGATAACTTGCTACATATTATTAAATAGCTTATACATCTTTGAAAACTGCTAAATATTAAAATTAAGTCGTATTTTTGATATTGTTTTTTCAATCTTTACTTAAAATTATTTATTCACTCATTCTATCAAATAGCAATTAAAAAAATTTTCTCTTTGAGATGATAATTTATATTTTTCATAAATTAATGAAGACACCGTTATAGATAGTAAAATATAATAAATTCTTTGATCTTCAAAGCTATAGTATAAATATGGGAAAATATTTATCATTTGGTTAAGTGGATTGCTATTTTTCTATAGTTCTTTATAAGACTCCTTCTAAAGATATAAACACCCTTATTAATTCAATTAATAGATTAGAAAAAGTAATTAAAACCGATAAAAGTCTAGATATTAATCTAAAGATAATCATTTGTGATAATTTTAAGGAATCTGATTACAAACTTTGCAAAAATAATAAATTAACAAACCTACATTATTATAAAAATTCCACAAATATGGGTTATGGTTCTGGCCATAATAAAAACTTTTCTTTAATTCAGAATAAAAAAGAATTTTTATTTTTAATTACAAATCCTGATATCAAGTTCCAACCAAGCCAAATATTACCTCTTCTAGAGTATGGAATCAAAAACAAAAATAAATACTCATGTATTGCTCCTCTCATATATCTTGAAGACGGCAGTGTTCAATACTCTGCAAAAAAAAATCCAACAATGATTGATTTAATAATTAGTAGATTTTCAATATTTAGGAGAATAAAACTTTTAAAATCAAGATATGAATATTACATAAATTTTGAGAGAGATTACACAAAAGAATATATTTTAAGCACTTATCTATCTGGATGTTTATTATTAATACCTTCTAAAATATATAAAAAGGTTGGTGGCTTTACAGATAAATATTTCCTTCATTTAGAGGATGCAGATATTACTAGAAAATGCTCCAAATTTGGGAAAACCCTTCATATTCCCAAAGCTTCAGTAGTTCATAAAAGAGGAAGGGGATCTCATAAATCTATAAAACAACAACTTAATCTAATAAAATCACTTTTCATTTATTTCAAAATCTGGGGGCTAGAACTTTTTTAAATTACTAATTAAAGTTCAAATATTTGATCAGCATAATTCCCAGCCTCTTCCCGGTGTGAAATCATGATGATTGTAATTTCTTTTTTTAACAACTTTAAGAGTTTGAAGAATGATCTTGCCATATCAGCATCTAAAGAAGAGGTGGGCTCATCCATTATTAAAATTTTTGAGTTGTAGTATAAAAATCTAGCTAAAACAAGTCTTTGCTTTTGTCCGCCAGAGAGTAAATCACCATTTTCACCAACGTAAAAATTTATTCCTCCTTTACAACTACTAACTACTTCTTCAAATTGTGAAGTTTTTATTGAGTAATTTAATAAATCTTTATTTATTGAATTTTTTGGTACACCTATACAAATATTTTCTAAAATAGTTCCATCTAAGATGAATGGATCTTGTTGAACATATGAAATAACTTGAAACCAATTTTTATTTTCATAAATTTTATTTTCTTTCCCATTGATTAGTATTTTTCCTGATTTTGGTTTGAGGATCCCAGCAATTAATTTTATTAGTGTTGATTTACCTTTCCCTGATTCACCCTTAATAAGAGTTATAGTATTCTTTTTTATGAGTAAAGAAATATCCTCAATATTATTTTTATTCTTTTCATAACCATAAGAAATATTTTCAAGGGCAATCTCATTAAAATCTTGTAAATCTGAATAATCATTTTCTTTATATTCATCTTTTATTGAATAATAAATTGAATGATTTAAACCATAAATCTTTAAATCATTTAGAACTCTTTCTAAAGCATTAATTCCAAATTTTAAGCGAGTTAAAGCATAATTTAATTGTGAAAAAACTGGATATAATCTTGATAATGCAACTGTTAAAATGGTTAACGCTTCAGGTATTAAGTTTGACTTTCCTACCTTTACTAAATAGAAAGTATAAATCACTATAGAGATTAACATTATCGATTCAATTAATATAGAAGGAATGAATTTCTGTAAGGCCCCATTGACTCTTACAGTTGTCAGTTTTTTAGAAAATGCCAATGTTTTTTTATAAAAATAGTATGAAAGTTTCTTAATCTTTGATTCTGGATAAGAATAAATTGCTTCTTTTATTACCGCAATTACTTTTTGAGATTGTAAAGTATCATTTTTTCCAGTCCTTGATAAAAATCTAGATATAGCTTTCTGAGAAAAGTAGGTTGTCAAAGAAAATGCTAAGAGCATAATTAAAAGAGTTGCATCATAAAGACCCAAAACTAAAAAGACTATTAAGCTAAAAAGAACATCTGCTATTAGATTAGAAAATGGCTGAATTAAATTAGTATTGACTTTTCCAGCTGACTCATAAACAGATTGAATAAAGTATGAAGAACTAATCTTGTTAATTGTTGATAAAGGTCTTTGCAAATAACAATAAATTAGGTAAGACCTTAATTCAGTAATGAATTTAAAAATTATTTTATATGATATAAATTTCAAAATTATTAAAACTAATAACCTAAGTAAAACTATAAAAAAAATAAAGAATAGCCTTTGATTAATACTTAAAAAAGAAATTTTATCCAAAAAAGATAATGACTGATTATTTATTTTTGTTTCTATAAAAGTAGTGCAAATAGCGACTACTGAAGCTATTCCTATTAAATCTAAAATTCTAATAAAAAATGAATTTATAATTAATATAAAAATGATATAAAATTTATTACCTAGAATATATTTAACTTTATTGAATATCTCTATCATTATTTTTTAATTTCTATAGATACAAGATTTTTTCCTAAATTAAGGATCTTATACCTATCCACAGATTCTATACCTTCAATTCTAATTATATAATCAATAATTATTCCTTTATTTATTTTCTTAAGTTTATTTTTTTCATAAGTTGATCTCTTTATTTCATAATAATTTGAAAAAATCAATACATAAAATCTTTTAAATATATTTAAAAACCAGGCAAATTTCTTATTTTTCTTCTTAACCCTGAATCTTTTAAATGAAAAATCGATATCGTTTACTATTTGATAAGAGGCATCGAATTTAATAATATTTTTAACATATTTTTTATATAAATTCTTTTTAATATTCTCTTTAATATTCTCTAGATTATTTTTATTTTCAGTAATTATTTTAGCCATTTCCTTACCACTTTTTAATGTTAATGAACAATCAAAAGGAAACTCATATTCCCCCTCTGGAAAAGATTGAGGTCTAATAGAAAATCGTTTTGTATCAAGAGCCAAAGCTTCAATAGAAGTTGTGCAATAATGATGCACTAAAAAAAGAGAGGAAATTAACCAAGGATGAACGGAGAAATTTTTATCTATAAAAACATTTTTATATTTCTTACAAAGCCCTAAATATGGTTTTTCGGATTCTCCAGGATGAGGTCTAATTACAATGTTTATATTAGGATTAAGAATTGAATATTGATTAATAAATTCTTTAAATTCTAATAAGGTTTTTCTCTTTATTTCCTGATACTTTACATAATTATTGAGAGATTGTTTTGTCTTAAAAGTTTTCCTTTTTTTTAATGTTTCTAAAAAATCCTCTTGAACATTAAAGTGATTAATTGATGGAAAACAAGTACAAATTAAGCAAAAATCCTTATATTTTTGCTTAATTTGATTAATCTCTTTCTCATAGATTTTTTTACTATTTTCACTCAAAATATCAAATCTAGGATTACCAGTAATAAAAAACTTCTTCTCAAATTCATTATATTTGGACAAAAGCATTTTTAATTGATGATTACCCCAAAGATAGTATCTATCTACAAGTTCCAAGCACTTATTATCTATTCTCATATCTAAATACATTTTCCTTTTATAAGTTATTAGTCCCTCTTCCTCAATTACGAGAATTTTAAATCCATATTCTTTAACTCTTTTGAAAAATTTTACGTAATTTGAAAAAGCCCCCCCTGAAAGATAAAAGCCAGGAGGGAACATCCTTAAAGTATTATTCAATATACTTTTTTGTCCGATTATTATTTTGTAACCTTTTTTTGCAGCTTTTGTAGCTAAAAAGATTTTAGCTACTAACTCTCTAACTTCCACTTCAATTGGCATATAAATAACTTTTTTATTTTTACTTTTTACAACCATAAAAAGTATTAGTAACTATTTTTCTTCTGAATTGAAATATCTAGGTTTTTAATTACTTTTTTTATCTTTTCAGCGCTATGTCCATTTCCATAAAGATAGTTTGGCGTAAAGTTTTTATTTTTAATTTGCTTGTTGATTGCATCTTTAATTTCTTCTGAATTATTGTCAACATCAATAACATTTTCTCCTCTCTCCCTTCCTTGCTGCCTAGTACCAATATTTACAGTAGGTGTACCTAAGAATGCTGCCTCTCTAATACCGCTAGAAGAGTTCCCTATCAAACAAATCGTATTCTTCAAAAGGGGGCCATAATACTCAATTGGTAATGCTTTAAAGAAATGCGTTTTTTTTGAATATTCACTTTCTCTATACTTTCTTATTGACTTATTTATAAAATCAGACCCGCCATCCATATTTGGCATAATCCAAATTTTTGGCATGTTGAAAGAATTTAAAGCTTTTATAGTTTCTTCCATATATTTCTCATTGTGTTGATATTCTGTTGTGACTGGATGTTGAAGTATCGTAATAAAATTCTTTTTTTCTATTTTAAAAATTGGACCACTTCCCCAATTAATAATATATTCATTAATTTTTTCTATATCATCCAAATCGCACCTTAACAACATATCCATACTTGATGAGCCAACTTTAAAAATAGAAGATCGTTCTTCACCCATTTTTTCAATTCTATCTGCAGCTTCAGTAGATGAAGGGAAATGAACGTGAGCTATTTTTGTAATAGCATGTCTAATTGATTCATCGATTGAGCCAGTAATTTCTCCCCCTTCAACATGAGCTACTGGGATATTCATATAAGATGCCGCAATTGCTATTGGTAAGCATTCAAAGCGGTCTGCAATTACAAAAACAATATCAGGTTTTAATTCTTCAAAAGCAGTAGAAAATTCCAATAATGCAACTCCAGAAGACTTTGCCATTGTAGAGAGGTTTTCGCCTTCAATAACAAAATTAATAGTTCTTATTGTGCAATCTAGGTTTTCTAACTGAGTGAAAATTCTTCCATATTTTGTAAGTACAGCCATCCCCCCAATCGCTAGTTGAAGTTCTAAATCTGGATCTTGCGAAATTGAATCAATTAAAGATTTTAATTTTGCGTAATTACCTCTTGTAGTAATAGTAAGACAAACTTTTTTTTTCATACACTTTTGAAGTACTCATACTTCAGCATTTTATTTTTGGGTATATTTATCAAAACTTTTTTACCTAATATAGTTTCTGTTTTATCAGGAGAGATTCCATTGCCTGGCCTCATAAATGAAATCATTTCATTAGATAAAAGTTCCCCTTTTTTTATATATCTACCTGCAACGATACTTTTAGTTGCCCAGTATTTGCTCTTTAATTCACTTTCATTAATTTCAATTTCCTTATGTTTTAAAATCTCTTCAACATCTCTAACTTCTTTGACAAAAGTGTGGAAATTCTCAGGGCCACAAGAAACCTTCCAATCTTGAGCATTTGGGATATTGTAATCTAGAGTTATATGTTTTTCTATGATTTTTGCACCTAATGCAACTGCTGCTAGTGGTATGTGATATCCCTCTGTATGATCAGAATATCCGATTATACAATTGAATTTTTTATTGATAGCATGCATTTGCTTTATATATATTTCTGAGGGGGAGGCGGGATAATTAGTTACACAATGCAAAATTGCTAATTTTGAATTTTTTTCTAAATTAAATTGATCAACAGCCAACTTAATTTCTAAATCTTTATACATTCCCGTAGATAGAATTACTGGTTTTTGCAAACTTGCAATTTTTCTGATGAATTGCCAGTTACCAAGCTCACCTGATCCTATCTTATAAATTGGAACGTTTAAGTTTATAAGAAACTCTAGTGATGGGGGATCATGAGCGGTAGCAAAAAAGATTATATTTTTAGATTTGCAATAATTTTTTATTTTTTCAAAATCTGAGTATGGCAGTTGTCTTGGCCCTAGTCTCTCTTTCCATTCCAATAAATCATCAGATATGAGGTAGTCGACATCAAAAACTTGGAATTTAACAGCATCTGCTTTCGCTTCGGAAGCCAAGTCTACAAGTTGATAAGCTTTTTTTATATCACCAAAATGGGATATACCAGCTTCGGCAATAATAAAACATGGATTATTTTTACCAATTTTTTTATCTCCTACATTAATTTCTAAATCTAAATCATATTTATTATTTACATTCATATAAGAAATATTTCTAGAAAAAATTGCTTTTGAATATAATATAACTTGTTTTATCTTTATTTAATAATTTTATTAAATTGTAATAAGGCATATAGGTCTCTATATTATTAATATATTTTTTATTAATTATTAAAGCAACATATTTAGACCTGCGAGATAGGAATTCTATAAATTCCACATAATTAACATGATGAAATATATGATTCAAATAACTATTCATATAAATAATGTCAACTTTTAACGGTATAAATTGATCCAATCTATTAATATCTAAAGCCGACATATCTTTAAAAAAAATCTTATTCATTGATTCTCTTTTTAAAAAATTAGCAATATTTATACAAGGCTTATAACTATCGACTCCATATACAGAACAACCAAATTTTTTATTTAAATATATTAAATGTTTTCCGGTTCCACATCCTGGCTCAAAAACGACTTTGTTCTTTAAATCAATAAAATTATTTATTAAATTATTAATTAGAAACTCTAAATCATTAGTAGATCTAAATAAATAAAACTGAAGAAAAGTAGAGACTTCTCCTTCAGCAAATTTTTTTTTAGAAAGTATAAAGTCAAATAGTAATAAACTATATTCTCTTTCTCCCCTTACATTTCCAATATTTTTATTACTTTTAATTTCTTTTTTTTTTATTTCATACTTATCAGATATATATCTTACCTTTACCATTAAAAAGGGTATTAGCTTACTTAAAACAAAGTACAATAAAGGAATAAAAGTTGCAGGATATTTACACATATATCTGCATGCTCTAGAAAAACTATCTAATTTTAAAAATATTTTTTTCATTAAAATAAATTATTACGTGTCATAAAGTTAACTAAATCATAATTACTTGAAAAATTGAATTTTTCTTTATAAGACCAATCCTTATTTTCTCTATTTCGAATACAAGCAAAATCTATTTTAAAATTTTCAGCGCATTGTTTATCCAGAATCCCATCGCCTACAAATAAGATATGACTTTTATCTTTTTCTTTACTCACTATTTCTTGCATATTCTTTATTTTAGAATTTGGTTTACCAAATATATTTTCATCTAAGATCGCAATCCTCCTATACCTTACTGTTTTTTTAAGTTCTAAAATAGGCGTTGCAGAATTTATATAAATATTCATTCTATGTTTGTTAGCAAGGTCAATTATTTTTGAACTTCCTTCTATCTCTTTTGCTTGATTAATTTGATTAGTTACTAACATATTATAGGAAAGAATTAAATTTTCTATTTCCTTATTTGGAATTTTTACTTGCTTGCCAAATTCTCTAATAATATCGTACCTATCAAAATTTATGTTATTAGAAATTATGTCATTGAGTTTCTCATGATGTTCCTTAAAATTTTTTGTAGTTAAAAAAAAACAATTATATTTGATGTGATTAGATTCAACTAAAGTGCCATCAAAATCAAATACTAATGTATTTTTTTTAATCATTAATAGTGAATCTTCCCCAATTAGTAGCTGTAGTTTTTCTATCCTCTCTTTTCATATCATTTATCTTCTTATCATTATAGATTGAATCATTATTAAAATGAGTAGTGCTTACTTCTTCAAAAACGCAACCATTATTAGACCAAAAACTATGCCAAACCCCTGGTTGAATTAAGAGAGTTTGTCCAGGATGCAAAGTTCTTCTTTGACCTTCAGTAATTGTTTCCAAACAACCATACAAGACTTGAAAAGTTTCTTCTTTTTTTAAGTGATAATGAACAGGATGTTTCTGTCCCGGTAATTGAACCAATATTTTTTTGCAATATTCTCTGTTGATACAATTAACAATAAAAGTACCTACTTTAAAAAATTGTTCTTTTCCATAATGATGAGAGAATTCAATATCGAATTCTGAATTTAAAACTATTGAGGCTTCATTCAAAAGCGCCTTAATCTCATGAATCGCTTCTTTTAGTATTTTGTTACCGTGGTTATTATCTAAAGTTTTTATTGATTTTTTTAAGATAGGATCATTAATTTTTAAAGATTTTCTTACCTTTATTTTATCATTCCAAGCACCTGAATCTAATTGATTTTCTTGAAGTGGCATTGCAAAAAAGACTTTATCTTTTGTCAAGTATTGCCCAATCTCAATATCATCTTTAAGGTATACACCTCTTTTAAGAATTTCCAAGGAATGTTGTTCATTATCAGGATGTGTCCTCTTTAAACCATCTCCACACATTTTCAAAGCACTTATGTAAGAATCAATCCATTTACCAGCTTGTTCTGGCGTAGACGAATAGAGATTCAAAGAAATTTCTTCGTTATTAAGTCCAACATGTCTTTCAAAAAGAGATGCTCCTTTTGATTTTGCTATTGCCACCGCAGTAGTATTATAAGGATGCTCATGGGTAGACCATCCAATAGGAATTTTTGAATATCTCTTTTTAAACAGGTCTATTTGATTTAACGATAATTCATTATCCTCTGAAGGATAAACGGAAACACAATGCATTAATGCGAAATCGTTACCTTTATGTTTAAAGAAACTAACTAAATTATCAATTTCTTTTATTTTTAACCCTCCAGTAGAAATTACAGTTGGCATAAATGCTTCTGAGATTTTCTTTAATAAAGGCCAATCAGTAGCACAACAACTAGCCACCTTAATAAAATCAAAGCCCATTTCTGTTATCCTATCAACAGATTTTTCATCAAAAGGGGTGCACATTGATAATAATCCTTGATTTTTTACCTCATCCAGTAAAATTTGATAATCCTCAATTCTGAGTTTTGTACTTGTAAATCTTTTTATATGTTTGTTTTCTGTTGAATTTATAAATTCAGGATGAATTAATGTTGAAAGATCCCTAAACTGGAATTTAAAAATACACCTTACATTTTTTTCTTTGGCTAATTTCCCAAATTCTTTTATTATGTTAATTCCATGATCCACAGAGCCTTGATGGTTATTAGCAATGTCGAAAACAAAGAGGTCTTTTGAGAAGGGAGAAAACATCTTTATTCATTTTTAACAATTTATTCTAGCGCATCAAGTCTATAACCAAAATCATATGTGATCTTTACAACTTTTTTTTCTTTTGCTGATTTGTGAGAAGCTGCAATTACCATCATTGTCTCCATACCTCTCTCAATATCAATCGGCGATTTTTCACCACTTTTAATGACACTCTCAATATGACTAAGTTCCCTAACAAAATCATCTGGTCTTGTTTTTTGAAAATCCTTTTGAACTAATTTACCTTCATAATCAATTGCTTCAACTTGGTCTTTACCTTTTCCAATTGCACAATTCCAATTAACCCTACCACTTTCATAAATTAGATTAGCCGTTTTAATTGGAGGGAAAGTTATCACATCTTGCACTAACCTTCCTACTAAACCAGTCTCTGTTTGAAAAGTCGCTATAGATAATTCATCATAATTCATTTCATCAATAACCTTATAATTTATAACCGCAGACACATATTCTATTCTTCCATTTCCTGTCATATGGGAAAAATACTGCCATAAATTTATTCCATGAGAATGTTCTCCTAAAGATCCTCCACCTCTTACCCAATATCCTAAATAAGAATCTTTAGGCCCAGAAAGCCAAGGATGAGCATTAAAAATACCTCCCCAATGTTCTCTGAAACTTACATCTATTGTTTTTAAGGATCCAAAATCTAACTTTTGATTTAATTCCTTTACATGATTAGTTGCTAAACCAACTACATGATCAAATCCAACGAACAATCGAACTTTAAATTTTTTAGATTTTTCAAAAAGTTCATCTAATCCTTCTAAATCAGGAGTAGATAAAGGTTTCTCAATGAGGATTGCTGTAGGTTGTTCTTCAATAGCTTTTAGGGCGATCCCTATATGAGTATCAGGTGGGGTTCCCACAATTATCAAATCGTATGACTTATCTAATTTCTCTTTGATATTAAATAAATTTATATTTTCGTCCCACTTACCGTATCTACTCGGATAAATCATATTTTTTGTTCTATCTAGTGCTTCATCACAGATATCATAAATATCCACTTCCCAATTCAATTTCCTTGAAGCATTGGCAAGATGATTTCCAATTGAACCTGCTCCGTAAATCTTTACTTTCAAAATAGTACTCCTTTATAAATATAAATTTACCACTTTACTCTTGGCAAAATTGAATCCTTTCTTATATTATTTTTATATTTTTCAACTGTTTTAAATAAATCTTTGATCGCTTTTTCATCTAAGAAATGAGGTTTGACTCCAATATCAATTAAACCCTGATATGTTGGATTATAGTAATGACTCTCTAATTCTTTTCTAGGATTTTCAATATTATTTATTTTTACACTATAACCAATCTTTGTTCCTACTGAACTTATTTTCTCAGCAATCTCGTTTACCGTAAACGTTTCCATAATTTGGTTAAAAATCCTTAAATCGCTCTTTTTGGCTGGCACTTTTATTGCTTGATAAATACATTGTAGTGTGTCATTTATATTTAAATATCCTCTAGTTTGTCCTCCTTTTCCATAAACAGTTAATGGAATACCGCAAACAGCTTGAACTACGAACCTATTTATAACAGTTCCAAAAATATCATCATAATTAAAGATAGTATTAAGTCTTTCATCTATTTCAGATTCTTCTGTTTTATAACCATAAACTGGTCCTTGCATAAGATCTGTAACAGTTATTCCCCACATTCTTACCGCATACCACAAAAGATCAGTGTCCATAATCTTTGAGGTATGATAGATGCTGCCTGCCTGACGAGGGTAAAGAAACTTATGTGACCTTCCTTTATGATTTATATCTAGCCAACCTTCTTCAATATCTATATTTGGAGTCCCATATTCCCCCATAGTTCCAAGTTTTATTATGTGAGTTTCTTTGGAAAACTCTTTCACGGACCATATTAAATTGTGAGTTACTTTTAAATTATTTGTAAGTGTAAATTCAGAATTTCCTTGAGAAATAAGTGAATATGGGGCAGAAGGTTGTTCTGCATAATGAATAACTGATTCTGGAACTCCTTTATACTTTAAATCAATACACCAACTGTAATTAACTTTTCCATTAAATAAGCTATGCATAATTTCAGGTTCTCTTAAGTCTCCTAAAACTACTTTTATCTCTTTACCAGTGAGTTCATACCAAATTTTTGCTCTTTCAACCAAATTAATATTTTGGTATAAAGCTTCTATATTTAATTCTAAGCAACATTTTCTACGAAAATAATTGTCAACAACTGTCACTTCATAACCCTTTTGAGAAAGATACATTGCTGTTGGCCATCCAAGATAACCATCTCCACCGAGGATTAAAATATTCGTCATAAACTTAGGAAAATTTGGAGTTCTTTATAATTAATGGTTAAATTCAAGATACTATCTTACCTTTTAAAAGAAAATTCCTAATAAACACTTTAAATTCTTTACTAAATTGATATATGAGAGTTCTTTTATATTTGGGTCCTTCTCCATTAATTAAACCAAAAGCAAATCTTATTCAATCTTTATGTCAGTACAATGATTTAAGAAATGAATTTGAATTATCTTATTATCTAACTATTTCTTTTAATGACTTAAAAGAAACATCTAGATTAATTAGTTCTCTTTCGCCTATAAAAAAAAAGCCTAGGGGAATACTTATTTCAAGATTTAAAAAAATAAAAAAATATATATTTTTAATAAATGCAATTTATCAATCATTATTTGTAATCATAATATTTTTAAAATTTCTTATATTAAATTTATTTTATAATGAAAAGGTTAAATTATATATTTATTCAAGATCAATAATTGCAAGTTGGATAATATCATTTTTTAATTGTTTAAATCATATTTTTGAAGTTCATGGTAAAGAAAATAATAATCTTCTCCAAAAAATACAACAAAAAATAATCTCGTCATATTTAATAAAAAAAGTTTATATTTCTAATGCTCTTCGGAATTTATATTTTGATAAAAGTCAAAAATCAATGGTACTACATGATTCTTCCCCAAATTATGAATTATCTCCTTTGCCATTTTTAATTCATAAGAAATTAAAAAAAGCTAAAAATTTAAATTCTTTTACTTGTGTTTATTCTGGTTCTAGTGGAGAAGGCAGAGGTCTTGAATTAATTTATGAAATAGCTAAATATGTCCCAAGATGTAGTTTCTTAATTTTTTCTGATACTTACCAGAAGAATTGTCTCAATAACGTTTTTCATTTTGGATACCTAGAACATAAGCATGTCATTTCACTATTAAATGAGTGTGACTTCGCTCTTATGCCATATCAAAGAAATTTAAATATGGGTAAGGATAAAATTAATAGTTTAGAGTGGATGTCACCATTAAAAATGTTCGATTATATGAATACAAATACAACAATTATTTCAAGTTATTTTCCGGTACTAAATGAAGTAATCACTGATAAAATTACAGGTTATTTTATTTATAATTTTGAAGATCCTAAAGATTGGGCAGAATTAATAAACTTAGAAATTAAATCAAAACAAAAAAATTTTAAAAAAATTGCAGAAAATGCAAAAATTCTATTTGAACAAAAATTTTCTTACAAAAATAGAACAAAAAAAATAATAAAATTATTCAATTAATTATCTATCAAAAAGCTCATAAATATACTGATTAGCTCTCAATCCAGAATTACCATCTGGTGGTCCAACTTTCTCTTCCAAAAACTTTTGTTCAGATTCAACTTGCTTATTTTGATTTGGAAGATTATAAATTACTTTTTTAATCATTTCAGCATTTTCAACTCTAAAAACAATATCTTTTGTTTCATGAAAAATATCATATAATTTAAATTCCTCAAAGTTTGGAGACAAAACATATCTTTTAGCAATTAATGATTGAAGTAATGTTGTAGAGTTAAAACCAATTACAAATTTAGATTCTTTAATTAGTTTTTCAACAGGTTCTGAATTCGTAATTTTTATATTCTTAGGTATAGTTTTATATTGATTCAAAATTAAATTTTTAACATATTTCAAAAATATTGGACTAGATTTTGTTTTTATTATCAATTTAAAATTAGGATTATAAACTGCAAACTTTATTACTTCAAGGTGGAATTTATCAGCTTTATTAGAAATTTGATTTCTAATTTTTTCATCATGATTTATAAAATCAGTCTTTGATTTAATAAAAAAAGAAAAGAAAACTACATTCTTATTTTTCAAAAAATTATTTTTATTTATTTTTGTATATTTATCAAATCTTGGCATACCAGAAACAGCTACTTTGCATAGGCTTGGATCTGCAATATTTGTCTCCAAAAATGCTTTTTTAACTGTTTTATTATAAACGAGTAAAAGGTTTGCATTTAAATTGAAATTTGAATATTTTAGTATGGTTGCTTTCATTGCATCCATTCTTGTTTTTTTATTAGTTCTTAATGGAGCAATACCTTCTTTAAAAAAGATAATCTTTTTTATATTTTCTTCACTACATACATCATAAATTTCTTGCTGCCATGAATAATTATAATTTGCGCTAATTATTGCATCAATACAAAGAGACCTTAATATCTGCTTTACAAGCTTCCTATATTTTTCAAGGTTTTTCTTATTTAATTTATTTTTTTTTGATGAATAATATGTTGAATGCTTTAAAATTAAATCAGAACAATAATATTTAAAAGTTTTTGTAAAAAAATACTTATCAATCCTTAAATATTGTATAGGAAAATTAGACTTAAGATTTGATTCAGCAATCGCTTTAATATCTTCATCAAAAATTGTCCTACCTAATGATAAAACTCTATAATTTTTTTTAAATGAAGTTTTATTTATATTCAAAGTAAATTTTTTTGAGAAAAATGAAATTAAATAAATTGCTTTTATTCTTAATAAAAAATCTAAAATATTAAAACTTACAAAAAATTTATACAGAAAATTTTTAATTATATTCTTTCTCATAAAATTAAATTTGTAAAAGATCATTCATATGATTTAATTTAATATGCCTTTTCAAAATTAAAGTTTCAGCCAAATCAGCTTGCCATTTGTAATCTATATCCCATGAATCAATTTCATCTGTCACTAAATAACCCATACTCTTGCCAAAACGACCACTATTTTTTATTACTTCTGCTCTTACAGCAATTAGATTAGAAAATTTAAAGAATTTAGGTTTTGATACTCTTGTTCTTTTTTCTTTTCTCTCATCTGAGAAAATGTGCTCCCACTTATTTGAACTAATCGGTTTGCCCAAATTGTATGGATGATGTCTATGATCTAGTTCACTTAGTGTAGTTACAGAATCAAATTGCTTATTGTTTTTAAGCAGCTCCAAAGCATTATCAATATTTTCAGGGTTTACAAAAGGCGAAGTAGGTTGAATAATAACTATATTTTCAAGCTTCATATCTTTCTCAAGCTCTTTAATATGATGAGAACAGACTTCATCAACAGTAATAAAATCACCGCTTAGATTTTCAGGCCTTAAAAAAGGAATAGAGGCGCCATATATACTTCCTATATTGGCTATTTCTTTTGAATCTGTTGAAATATATACTTCATCAATTTGTTGTGCATTTAAAGCAGCTTTAATAGAGTAAGCCAAAAGAGGAATTCCACATAACGGATAAATATTTTTTTTTAGAAATCTTTTTGATCTAGCCCTTGCTGGAATGATCACAATATTTTTTCTCATTTAAACTATTTTAAAAGTTCATTAATATCTCTTGTTTTTAAATAGTTATCATAACTTTTTAAAACTTTTCTAGATACATCTTTGTCAATATCATTTAGACATACCCATGGAGAAGCAACTTTTTCTCCGCAAATGTTTTGTAACTTCAATATATACTTTACTTCTGCTGCAGATTCTCCATTTTCCTTATACGCATTTTTAGGTATTCTTTTAAGAAATGCTGTGATTTTCCTATTTAAATCTCTAGCTTTATTTAAATCACCACCCTTTATTGCATCGTATAGAAGAATAAAAATTTCTGGAAAGCAAATTGCTGCACTTGATGAACTAGCTTTTAATCCATGTGCTAAAAAAGAAAACATTTGAATATCAGCTGAACCAAAAACTTGAAAATCCTCTCTATGAAGATCTATAAAAGATTGATTGAAACGTAAATCAAATCCAGCCAATTTCATTCCATGAACGTTTAAATGTTTTGATAATGATTTTACTATTTCTAATGGTATAGCTTTTGTCCTTGTTGGGTTTTGATAAATCCAAACTGGGATAGGAGAATTATCCGCTACATCTCTAATCAATCTTTCAGAAATATTTGGACTAACTTTTCCGTCATATGGTATCAAATGAACTCCATCAATTTTTTCACTTTTAATTTCATTTATAAAATTTAAAACATCTCTTGTTCCGTAGCCACCACAACCAACTAGTAAAGGGAGTCTTCCATTATTAGCTCTACTAAAAGATATAGCTGTATTTATTCTTTCAGAATATGTAAGGTTCATCGCCTCTCCTGCAGATCCCAAACAGAACATGGGCATTTTATATTTAACCAATCTTTCTACCAATAAATTTAAAGAATCTAAGTCAATAGTTTCATCTTCTTTCAAAGGAGTAGGTACAACTGATATGACACCTTCTATCTTTTTAATCATAAAATCTTAATATGAGATGGATTTATTTTTGGAAATTTTAAAATCTTTGTAATTATAACTTATACAATTTAATAAAAAAATTATTAATTGAACTTATTTATAATTACTTAGAACATACTCTAAAATAAATTGAACTTTAAATTATTTTTTCTTTTTTCATGAAACTTATGAAGTCTTTAAAAATATATTCTTTATTGGCAAAATCTGTTAAGTGATTATCATCAATAAATAAGGGACAATTTCCAGAATCCATCATAGAGCAATTTCCATTAGGGCATAAAACTTCTAAAGGATCATATATAGATATTTCTTTTGGAAGATTGATTAATAATTTATATATAAAACTTCTTTGATTTAAAACCTCTTTTTTTGAAATGTAGCATTCTTTATTTGGGATAGGTTGGAACCAATTATTTTTACAAAGAGAAATATTTTCTACTTTAAAAATAGGTAATGGAGCAAATAAAACAACTTTTCCTTTCTTATTTTTTATTTTTCTTGAGAATGATTCAATATTTTTAAAATGACTAGATAACAAATCATAAATTTTTTACTTTTTTCAATTGAGAAATTATTTGAGATAACAACGATATCGCCTTTTTTCATATCATTTAAAATTCTATTCTCTCGTGATTTTTGAAAATCTCCACATTCCTTTTGAATTTGATTTTGAGGAAAAAAACAACCACTTATACTTATTCCATTAATAGAAATGTTTTGTTGATTAGATATTAAATAATGGGTCTCTCTTAAATGATCTGTATGAGAATTTCCAACAAAGTAGATTTTTTTACTTTTTCCTTTATTAATAGAGCATCTATCAAAATCAATTATTTCATCATAATTAGTAGCTTCAGGAAAATGACAATTTAATCCGTTGTATTCCAAGCTTTTATTATTTGAAATTATATTTCTTTTGTTATTATTATTATTCCTAGAACGAGTAACCAATCCTTCATATTTATAGTTACCTGTGAATAAAATGCCATTTAAAGGTTTTAATAAAAAGAACAGAAAAAATGATGAAGAAAATAATGCTAAAAAACCTTTGAATATTGTTTGTAATTGACTCAAAGACCATTGTTTATTTCTAAAAGGTGTTTCGACATATTTATAAGAGTAAAAAGCAAATAGATACATCAATAAAATCTGAAATGGTGCAGTTGTCAGATTAATACCAATAGTCCATCTACTAATTCATATAACTGTCCAATGCCAGAGATATAGTGAGTAAGAAATCTTACCAACATGTAAGATAAATTTATTCGTTAATAAATTAAATAATTTGTCTCTTTTGGATAATGAATAAATTAATAAGGAAGTTATAAAAACTATTAATATAGTTGCTACTAATGATGAAGATTCAGGCAAAAAGAAAATTATTAATATAAACAAAGATAAATAAAATGGTTTTACTTTTAAAAATTTATTTTCGAAAAAGTGTTTTAAAAAACTAGAAGATTTTGTTCTAAAAGTTCTTTTTTTTTCGAATATCAAAAAAGTTATGCAGCCTGCAGCCATTTCCCAAAACCGGTTAGGCATCAAAAAATATGCTGCACTTTTATCTATTTGGTATGTATAGATATAGGCAACAAGCGAAATAACAATTAATATAAACGTTGTTAAGAAAAGGTTTTTGACTCCATTTTTTTTTTTGAGAAGCAAATCCTGTGAACCATATTAAAAGTGGGAAAACGATATAAAATTGTTCCTCTAAATCTAAAGACCATGTATGAGTAAATGCATTTAGTTGAGTTGAATCTGCAAAGTAGTCAGTCGATAACCTAAGAAGATAAATGTTAGATAGCCCAAATAATGATGTAATACCAGTCTTAAGAGATATCGAAGGCTCGGGATTAAAAAACAAATAAGTATTCCTGTAATTATTGTGAATGGAATTAATGCAGGGATAAGTCTTTTAACTCTCCGCTCAAAAAAATTTGTTATAAATTTCCAGAAATCCTCACTTTTTTTTATTTGATAAAGAAGAGGTAATGACGTAACCAGAAATTACAAAGAAGATATCAACGCCTAAATAACCACTTGGAAGAATTTCTTTATTGAAATGATTAATTATTACAGCAATAACAGCGATAGCTCTTAAACCGTCAATTTCTGGTCTATATAAAAATTTATTTTCCTTTCTAATAAATTCCTTGTTCAACTATTTATCCATAGATAAAGAAAGGGTCACAAAGAAAGATGAAGCTAATAAATATTATTATCTATTTTCCTAGATTACTAGAAAATGTTTTCAGATTAGGACGAATCGCCCAATACAGTGAGAATACAGTAATTAATGATATACATTACTTTATTTAGTTTGATTTATTAAACTTTAAATTACTTTAGAGAAAAAAAATATAAAAAATTTGAATTTTTGGTAGATTTTAAGTAAGGGGCCATAGCTCAGCTGGTAGAGCACCTGCATGGCATGCAGGGGGCCAGCGGTTCGAGTCCGCTTGGCTCCATCCTAACTATTATCAAATATTCGCAATAAATTTCGCAATTTACTTTTAGTAATATACTCAAACATCTTTCATATCAGTAAGATTTGCCTATTTTATAACTTTCATGGCATGCAGGGGCCAGCGGTTCGAGTCCGCTTGGCTCCATCAGAATTCTCACATGCCAAATCAATTAGTTTGAATGATTTTAAATCATTTTAAATGGTGTTTTTTTGCCTAATTATCTACCAAAAGGCAGTATCTGCGAGCTAGGCCTAAAGCAATTAACCCATGATTGCTAATAGGACTAATGAACTGTATTGGACGATTCGTCCTAATCTGAAAACATTTTCTAGTAATCTAGGAAAATAGATAATAATATTTATTAGCTTCATCTTTTTTTGTGACCCTTTCTTTATCTAAAGAATCTACAAATTCTAATAACATTAAAGTTATTAAAGAATTATTTGAAGATTCCGAATTTGATGTGATCAATAAAAAGGTTAGATTTATAAATTCTGCAATTTTAAATATTGGAAACTCTGTTTTAGATATTGCAAAATATCTATCTGAGATTAAGAACATTGTTAAAAATAATAACTGGATAAAACTAACTGATTCAGGAATTTTTTATTTAAGTGGGAGAACTTGTAGAGATTTAGCATCCGCGTATCAATCATGGTTATTTGAATCAAATATACCTGACAATATTTTGGCAGAATTATCAGC
>MDTG01382569.1_pt1 | contig 52988 bp, 50 predicted proteins | sample 811421 | NCBI WGS metagenome assembly MDTG01 (sample SAMN05326645, study PRJNA326480) | marine metagenome | isolation source: seawater | place: Pacific Ocean: South East | collected 2011
CAAAACTAGTTCTTCCTATAGAGCCGTGGTAGACCACCACGTTGATAGGCTGGGTGTGGAAGTGCGGCAACGCATGTAGCTGACCAGTACTAATAGCTCGATTGGCTTTATTTATGCACTGAAAAAAATTTTTGAAGAATTTGATATTCTAATAATTTAGTAAAAAATCTAGTCTATATATAATATAATTATTTAAATATTAATGAAAATTTATAAATCTATAAATAAGTGTAGAATATCAAAAAAAAAAGATTTAATTAATATTGCTAAGTTTCCTGATATGGGTCTTACAGGAACTTTTCCCAATAACTTTAATAAAAAAATTATTATTACCCCTTTCAACATAGTCTTTTCAAAAAGTTCAAAACTACTTCAATTAAGACACAATTATAAAAGTGGAATATTATATGGATCTAATTATGGATATAGATCAGGTTTAAATCCAGTTATGGTCTCTCACCTAAAAGAAAAGTATATTAAACTTTGCAAAATATTAAAATTTAAAAGCAATCAAAATATTTTAGATATTGGTTCAAATGATGGAACATTTTTAAATTTTTTCCCTAAAAATTTAAATAAATATGCTATTGATCCAACAATTAATAAATTTAAAAAATTTTACGAAAAAAAAACATATAAAATTTCTTCAACTTTTTTTAAAGCTTCAAAAAAAATCGAAAAAAAAAAATTTTCACTAATTACTGCAATTGCTATGTTTTATGATTTAGAAGACCCCATTGAAAATTTAAAAAAAATCAAAAAACTTTTGACCGATGATGGTATATTTCATATGGAAGTAGCCTATTTGCCAAAAATTTTAAGCAAATTTTCATATGATACATTTTGCCAAGAACATTATGAATATTACTCTCTTTTATCATTAAATTATATGGTTAAAAAATTGAATATGGAAATTAGTACATTTGGTTTTAATGATATAAATGGAGGCAGTATATGGCTAAATATCAAAAAAAAATCAAAAAAAAATAATATAAATAAAAAATTAAAAATCTTTTTAAAAAAAGAGATTAAACAAAATATACATAAAGTTTCAACTTATAAAAATTATTTTAGAAAAGTTTTTAAACATGCAAATGACTTAAATAAATTAATTGTGAAATATGTAAAAAATAAAAAAATCATATTTGGTTATGGTGCATCAACAAAAGGAAATGTACTTTTGCAATTATCTAATTTAAATTATAAACATATAAAAAATATAGTTGATATAAATCCTTATAAATTTGGAAGATTTACCCCAGTATCAAAAATTAAAATAATAAAACAAGAAAATTTGAAAAATAAAAAGATTGATTATATTCTTTTACTTATTTGGCATTTAAAGGATCATTCCATTAAACAAATAAAAAAACTAAATAAAAAAGTTAAAATTATTTTACCTTTTCCAAAAATAAAAGTAATTTAAATTAATGAAATTAGGCGTATTTTTCGAAAGTCAATCCTCATCTGGAGGAGGTTTTTATTTATCTCAAACAAAATTAGAAGCTCTCATAAAAAGTATAGACTCAAAAAAAGAAATTATTTGTTTTGTAACCAATAAAGATACTAAAGATAGTTTGAAAAAAAAATTTACAAATATTAAAATAGAAATTTTTCAAGTTAATATATTTAGAAAATTTTTATTATTTCTTTACACAGTTAGTTTTATAAAAAAAATTTTATATAAAATAAAATTGCGCAATCCTTTTGAAAATAAATTAATAAATAACGATATAGAATTGTTATTTTTTCTTTCCCCATCTTCATTTGTTAGATTTTGTGAAAAAATTAATTTTGTTTATAATATATGGGAAGTACAACATAGATCCATACCCTATTTTCCAGAATATTCAGATAAAAAATATAGCCAAAGTACCTACGAACTTAGAGAAGAGAGTTATGAATTTGCAGTAAAAAGAGCTTTTAAAATTATTGTAGATACAGAAAAATCAGCTCAAGATATAATAAAAAACTATAATTGTTCAAGAGACAATCTATTTGAGGTTCAACCTTTCGTGCCCAGTTTACCAAAATATTATGAAAGAGTGAAAGAAAAATTAAATTTTAAAGAAATATTCTCTAAATTAAATTTGCCAAATAAAAAAATATTGTTTTATCCAGCTCAATTTTGGCCACATAAAAATCATATATATTTAGTTGATTCATTTAAAAATTTATTAAAAAATAATATTGATGAATACATATTAGTTTTTACTGGTCGCGATAGAGGGAACAAAGAATATATATTGAAAACCATAGAAAAAAATAATCTAAAAAATGAAATTATTATATTTGATTTTCTAAAATTAGAAGAGATAATAGCTTTATATAAGTATTCATTTGCTTTAATAATGACCACACTTGTTGGAAGATCTAGTTTGCCACTAAGAGAAGCATTTTATTTTGAGCTACCTGTATTTTATTCCAAAGATCTTTTAGATAAAAGCTATTCAAAATTTGTCAATGAACTTGATCTAAATGATCCCTCTTCTTTAAGTAATTACTTAAAAAGTGGTAATTATAACCAAAATCTTGAATTAATAAAATCAGCAAAGGAATTTTATTTAGAAACATGTAGTGATAAAGCCATTATAAAAAGTAATAAAAATGTTATTAAGGAATATGAAAATTATTCTAAATATTGGCAAGAAAGAAATTTATAATTAAAAATTATTTAAAATTAAATTTATGTTTGAAAAAGAAATGATAATATGGGCCAAACATCTTTATCCATTATGTAGATCAATAACTGGAAAAGGAACAAGAAAAACTCTTAGCTTTTTTGAAAAAATAAACCCAGAATTTAAAAGGAAAAAATATAGATCTGGTACTAAAGTTTTTGATTGGGAGATTCCAAATGAGTGGAATATAGAAGATGCATACATTCAACACTCGACTGGTAAAAAATTTGCAGAATTTAAAAAAAATAATCTACATATAGTTGGATATTCTGAACCAATAAATAAATATATATCAAAAGAAAAACTTTTAAAAAAAATTTATTCTTTAAAAAATCAACCAAGTTTTATTCCATATGTGACGAGTTATTATAACAAAGATTGGGGTTTTTGTATGAGTGAAAATGATAAAAAAAAACTTCCAAGAGGCAAATATAAAATTGTAATCAAGTCTTCTCTAAAAAAAGGATTTCTAGAACTAAGCGATTGTATTCTTAAAGGCAAATCTAAAAAAGAGATTTTTTTCAGTAGCTACATATGTCATCCATCTATGGCAAATAATGAATTATCTGGGCCAGTGTTAGTTAACGCCTTGATAAAATATGTAAAAAAATTTTATAAGAAAAGAAGATACACCTATAGATTTGTATTATTGCCAGAAACAATAGGTTCAATCACATACCTTTCCAGATTTCACAAAGTTCTAAAAAAAAATATGCTTGCGGGTTTTAATTTAAGCTGCGTTGGTGATGAAAAAAATTATACTCAAGTTTTTACACCAAATGAAAAAACCATTGCTGATAGCGCTTTGTACTCCTCACTTATTGGAAAAAAAAATGTTAGAAATTTAAGTTTTAAATATAGAGGAAGTGATGAAAGACAATACTGTTCACCTTTAATAAATTTACCAGTTACAGCTTTTTATAGATCAAAATATTTTAATGAATATCATACCAACAAAGATGATTTCAAATTAGTAACAGCAAAAGGCCTAGGTGAATCTTTTGAAGTAATAAAAAACATTATAGATACTTTCGAAGAAGGTATTTTTACAAAAAATATAATTAAATGTGAGCCCTTTATGAGTAAAAGAAAATTGTATAGAAATTTATCAAAAAAAGATCTTTATGATGAAAAGTCACAAAACACTAGAATGAATTTGATAGCATTTTCAGATGGTAAAAGAAACATTTTTGAAATTGCAAAAGAATTAAATGTTCCTTTATCAAAAATTTTAAAAGAATATAAATTGCTAAAAAAATTTAAAATTTTAAAATAATTTAAGTGAAAAAAATTAATACAAAGAAAATATTCAATAACCTATTCGATAGATTAAATATTTCAGAAAACGACAAAATTTTAGTTTCATCAGATTTATTAAATTTAATTATTTTTTTTAAATCAAATAAAATTAAATTAAATATTGGTTTAATAATTAACTTATTGAAAAAAAGATTAGGTAAAAATGGTACATTAATGTTTCCAACTTTTAACTGGGATTTTTGTAAGGGTAAAAATTTTCATTATAAATTTACTCCCTCAAAAACAGGACATTTAAGTAATTTGGCATTAAAGATGGGTTTTTTAAGGAGCAAAAATCCAATTTATTCATTTGCATCTTGGGGCAAGCATAGCGAATATATATCAAATTTAGATCATACTAGTTGCTTTAATTTAAACTCTCCATTTGGATATTTAATAGAAAACGAAGGAAAAAATTTATTTATAGGTATTGATTTTAAAAAAGCATTTACCTTTGTTCATGTTGCTGAAGAATTAATTGGTGTTAATTTTAGGGAACATAAATATTTTGAAGGTAAATATTTTCATAAAAATGAAATAAAAAAAAAAAAAAAATACAAAATGTATGTAAGAAAAAATAATTGTAATGTAGTTACAGAGATAGGTGAAAAAATGGATTATGAGCTAAAAAAAAGTAAAGGATTAAAAAAAGAAAAATTAGGCAACTGCAATTTTACTGTTGTAGAATTAGCCAAAGCTCATGATATTATGGTAAATGATTTAAAAAAAAATTTTAAAATTGTTTATCCAAAAAAAATTAATTCTTAATAATTAATGTTTTATAATATTAACAATTTCAAAAAAAAAATTGCACTTCAAGATACTGATGGTTCTCAAGTTAGTTATAATGATTTAATTATAAATGGAAATTATTTAATCGACAAAATAAATAAAAATTCTGTTATATTAAATATTACCTCTAACGAAGCTGATTGTATTGTAGGGTATGTGGCTTTTTTAAGAAATAAGATTTGTCAAATTTTATTAGATAAAAATTTTGAAATTGAATATATAAAAAAAATAATAAAAAATTATAAACCTGATTATATTTTTGCCCCAAGTAATTTTGATTTTGGAGACCAATATAAAAAAAATATTATTACATTTAAAAAATATGTTTTATTTAAAAATTGTAAAAAAAATTCATTAAAGCTAAATAAACTGAATAATTTATTGCTCACCACATCTGGATCAACTCAGAGCCCGAAATTTGTGAGATTTTCATCTAAAAATATACATACAAATGTTAAATCAATAAGCAATATTCTTAAGATAAATTCAAATCATACAACCATCACAACAATGCCAATGGCTTATTCTTATGGCCTATCAATAATTAACACTCATTTATATAAAGGTGCTAAAATAGTATTAAATAATTCTAATATTTTTGATAAAGATTTTTGGAAAAAAATTTATTTAAATAATGTAAATTCATTTGGTGGAGTTCCTTTGTTTTATGAATATCTTAATAGACTAAATTTAAATAATTTTAATTTAAAAAACGTTAAGTACCTAACTCAAGCTGGCGGATTACTTAATATAGATATTAAAAAAAAATTACTAAAAATATTTAAAAAAAAAAAAATTAAATTTTATATTATGTATGGGCAGACTGAGGCAGGGCCAAGAATTACAACGCTTTATTTAAATAAAAATGAAAAAAAAATAGATAGCGTAGGCAAACCATTAAAAAGTATAAATGTATATATTAAAAAAAACAAAAAATATGGTGAAATAACTTTAAAATCAAAAAGTATTTGTCTTGGCTACGCTGAAGATTATAAAGATTTACAAAATGGTGATAAAAATAATGAAAAATTAAATACTGGTGATTTAGGCTTTATTGATAAAGAAGGTTTTATATATATTACTGGAAGAAAAAAAAGAATTTCCAAATTATTTGGTTTAAGAATAGAATTAGATGACTTAGAAAAGTATTTAATAAAAAAAAAAATAAATTGTAAAATTTATTCTGATGACAAACAACTATTTATTCAAACTATTCTAAGTTCAAACATATTGAAAATTAAAAAATTAATACAAAATAAGTATAAAATTAATAAAAAATTTATTAAAATTGTAAAAAAAGATAAAATTATAAAATCTAATTTTAAAACATTTAAATTGAAATGAAGATATCGCAATATTTTGAATTACAACCCTATTCTCTATTACCTCATAAAAAAGAGTTGTATTTTTTTAAATTAATTAAAGAAATAAGTAAAAAACATAAAAAGAATTCTATGTATTATAAAAAGTTTTTTAATCACATAGTAAAAAAAAAAATATAAAAAAATTATCTGATTTGCCTTATTTAACTACAAATATTTTTAAAGAAATGGAAATTAAATCAATTAAAGATGAAAAAGTATTCAAAGTTTTAAATTCATCAGGAACTACAGGTTCTAGTTTATCAAAAATATACTTAGATAAAAAAAATTCTGAAGATCAAATTAAAATTTTAAATAAAATTGTTTCTAGCGTAATCGGAAAAAAAAGAATACCAATGATAATTATTGATAAAAAACCAAAGTTATTAAATCGTAAAGAATTTAATGCAAAATATGCAGCTTATAACGGTTTTTCTATATTTGGAAAAAATCATACATATATTTTAAATGAAAATAATGAAATTGATTACCCCACGCTGAATTCTTTTTTAAATAAATATGGATCTGAAAAATTTTTATTATTTGGATTTACCTATTTAGTGTACACTAACTTATTTACTAAATTAAATCTTAATAAAATCAAAATGAATTTTAAAAATGGCATCCTTTTGCATGGAGGAGGATGGAAAAAATTAAATAAAATTAAAGTTTCAAACAAAGAATTTAGAAATCAAATTAAAAGAAAAATTGGTTTAAAAAAAATAATTAATTATTATGGAATGGTTGAACAAACAGGTTCAATTTTTCTTGAATGTGATAAATGCTCAAGCTTCGTAACATCTATTTATTCTGATATAATTATACGAGATAAGTATTTAAATGAAATAAAAGATAATAAAATAGGTTTTATACAATCTCTATCTTTGTTACCTTCAAGCTATCCTGGACATAGTATTTTGACAGAGGATTTAGGAAAATTAATAAATAATAATTGTAGTTGTAAAAAAAAAGGAAAAAGATTTTTAGTTTTAGGAAGGACAGAAAAATCAGAGATTAGAGGTTGTAGCGATGTCTGATTATAAAAATGTAAATTTTCTAGTTGGAGATAAAAAATTTAATTTTGAAGTACTCAACCCTTATGATGACATTATAATTGAATTTTTATCTGAATTTTCTGATATTTTAAAAAAATATCCAAAAGTAAATAATTATCCTGATTTAATAACATTATCTTTCTGGTGTAGAAAAAAAAATCTTCAAAAACTTAAATCAGACTTTTCAAGCCCAAAACTGAAAAAAGCGCTAGGTATTTTATTTCATATAACACCATCGAATATTCCGACAAGTTTTATTTACTCCCTTATATTTGGAATGATTACTGGTAATAGTAATATAGTAAAATTACCTACAAAAGAATTTGATCAAACAGAAATAATTTGCAAAATATTAAATAAAATTTTGTTTAAAAAAAAATATAAAAAAATTAAAAAAAACTTAAAGATTGTTAGATATAGTTCAAATGAAAAGTTTACTAATATGGTAAGTTCAATAGCAGATGGTCGCTTAATTTGGGGAGGGGATAGAACTATAGAAACGATTAAAAAATGTAATACAAAAAATAAAGTTACTGATTTAATTTTTGGTGATAGAGTTTCATTATCTGTTATAGATTTAAAACATTTAAAAAAAATAAATAAACTCGAACTAAAACAATTAATTAATAATTTTTATAATGATACTTTTTTAGTTGATCAAAATGGATGTTCATCACCTAAAATAATTCTATGGTTAAATGGTAATTTGCAAAAAGAAAAAGAAATCTTTTGGAGTGAATTAAATAAATTTGTTAAAATAAAATATTCTTCCCCAGATAATGCTATTTTTGAAAAATATACAATGTTCACTGAAAGTCTAATGAAATTAAATTTTATAAGTGACTATAAATTTTTAAATAAAAATTTGTATGTAATTAGTTTAAAAAAAATAGAAAAAAGTTTTTCTGATTTTAATGGAAGGTGGGGTTTATTTTTTGAGTACAATGCAAAAAACCTATCTGAAATAATTCAGTATGTTGATCACAGGTGTCAAACTTTAAGTTATTTTGGATTAAATAAGAATCAAATTTTAAATTTTTTAAAAAAAAATAATCTAAATGGAATAGATAGAGTTGTAAAAATTGGTCACACAATGGACATATCTTTTTATTGGGATGGTTACGATATAAACAATCAATTAACTAGAGTTGTAGATATTATTTAAAATGAAATTTCTAGAATTAGACAAAAAAAAAATTTGTGAATTTCAACAAAATAGAGATCCCTATTTAATGATAGATTATGCGACCGAAGTAATTCCTGGAAAAAGCGCAAAAGGTTATAAAGATTTAAAAGATGATGAGTGGTTTTTTAAAGTACATTGGCCAAATGATCCTAATATGCCTGGAATGTTGCAAGTAGAAGCTTTAGTTCAAATGAGCGCTTTGTCTATTTTAACTCTTCCGGGTAATAAAGGAAAAATCATGTATTTAACTTCCGCAAATAATTTAAAATTTATATCTAAAGTAACTCCAAATTCTAGATTATATATTGACTCTAAAATAAAGTCTTTTAAAAGAGGCATTGCAATAATCGAGGCTCAAGGATTAGTAAATGAGAAAATTGTTTGTAAAGCTGAATTTAATCTAATACTGCCAGATTTATTGAAAAAATATAATTTAAAATAGTTATTAAACTAATATAATATAAATATATATATGCCCATAGCCTCATCCCTTCTAAAAAAACCAAAATTAGTAAAAAAACTTAAACAATTTTATGAATATGTTCAAAAAAATGATGGAAGAGTTGGTACAAAAACAAGAGGTATAGATCTTAATTTCAACAATGCGTGTAATTTGAGATGCAAGTATTGTTTCACAAATTCTCCTAAAGGAGATCATGTTAAAGAGTACTTAGATTATAAAGCAATTGAAAAATTAGCAGATGAAGCAGATGAATTGGGATATTTTGAATTTGATTTGCAAGGCGGTGAACTTTTATTACAGCCAAAAAAACTTTTTAAAGTACTTGAGGCAATAAAACCTGAAAGATTTTATCTTTATTTAACTACCAATGGATATTATTTAGATGAGTCGATGGCAAAAAAATTAGCTGAAGCAAATGTTAGCAGAGTTTCGGTAAGTATAGATAGTATGGATGAAAAAATTCATGACGAAATAAGAGGAAGAAAAGATTCTTGGAAGAAAGCTATTGCGGCTCTAGAGCATGTGCAAAAAGCCGGCATGGATCCTTATTTAAATATTACAGTTGGAAGATATAATGCTAATACTGATCATTTTAAACGTCTGTTAGATTATTCTAAGCAGAAAAGATATAAGACTTTGTTAAATGTTGCGGTTCCAGCTGGCATGTGGCAGAACATGGATGACATTATCTGTAACGACGATGATCGAGCCTATCTAAGAAAAATAAGAAAAGAGTATAAAAACCTAGTTAGGAATATTTGGAATCCATTTGATAAAAGTTATGAAAAGATTTTAGGGTGTACTACTGTAAATAGACTTTATATTACTCCTCTTGGAGACGTATTAGTTTGCCCGTATGTACATATTAAGATCGGAAATATTTTTGAGACATCATTAAAAGAAATTGTCGATTATGGATTTAAAATAAAATATTTTAAAAATCATAGTGATCTATGTTTAGCTGGCGAAGATAAAGACTTTATTAACAAATTTATGACCAAGGGCGGCCAATCGATCTTTAAACCAGCTTTAGCAAAAGATATATTTAACAAAGATGATTTTATCTAAAAAAAATGTTATTAAAGAAAAAAGTTGTAGTAATTACCGGATGCAATAAAGGCATTGGAAAAAAAATACTTGAAAAGTTTTCAGAAAATGGTGCAATAATCTATGCATGTGTAAGAAATGTAAATGAAGAATTTCAAAAAGAAATAAAAAATTTAGAAAATAAATATCATAATAAAATTGAAATAATACCACTAGATTTATCGGATGAAAAAAAAACTTTAGATGCGGCGGATAATATTATTAATAAGAAAAATAAAATTAATGTACTTGTAAATAATGCTGGAGTAATAAGCACATCTTTATTTCAAATGACAAAAATTGATGAATTTAAGAAAAATTTTCAAATAAATTTCTTTTCGCAAACTTTGTTTACTCAAAAAATTCTGAGATTTATGGAAAAAGAATCTAGCATTATTTTTATATCCTCAAGTTCAGCTACTGACTCCAATATTGGAAGGAGTGCGTATTCGTCATCAAAAGCGTCTATAAATTCGTTATCAAAAAGTCTTTCCAAGGAATTAGGTGCCTTAAAAATAAGAGTAAATACTATTGAACCAGGTTTAACCGATACAGATATGATGCGTAATAATACTTCAAAAGATACAATAGAAATGATGATTAAACAAAATATTTCATTAAAACGTATAGGATCTCCAGAAGAGATTGCCAATGTAGCTCTTTTTTTAGCTAGCGATTTATCCAGCTATGTTACCGGTCAGGTCATAAGAGCTGACGGGGGTCTTTCCTGATGTCGAAAGTTGAAAAAGATAAAATTTTAAATTTTTCAAAATCAATAAAAAAAAAAATTTTAAAAATGGCCTATGTTGCTGGTGCACATAGTTCACATCTTGGTGGCGCATTATCAATTGTAGATATTGTTTCTTTTTTATTTGGCAGTTATATGAAGATAAATAAAGATGAACCAAATTTTGAAGATCGAGATAGATTTATTTTAAGCAAAGGACATGCGTGCCTAGCATATTATGCTGCATTATGTGAAATTGGATTTATCAAAGAAAAGGATCTGGATACTTTTGAACAAGATGGAAGTAATTTGCTTGGCCATCCTGTTATAAATAGAAATATAGGTATAGAATTTTCTAATGGATCGCTTGGAATGGGCCTTTCTTTAGCAATCGGTGTAGCCATTTCCTTAAAAAAAAAAAAATAAAAAAAATAAAATTTTTGTAGTATTAGGTGATGGTGAGTCAAATGAAGGTTCAGTTTGGGAAGCTTCAATGGCTGCAGCAAAATTTGAACTGGATAATATTTTTTTAATTGTAGATAAAAATAATTTTCAACAAACTGGTTCAACTGAAGAAATTATGCAATTGAATAATCTTGAACATAAATGGAAAAGTTTTGGATGGAATTCAGAGACTATTGATGGTCACAATATAGATGAAATTATAAATTACTTCTCAAATATAAAAAATACAAAAAAACCAAACGCTTTAATTATGAACACAATCAAAGGAAAGGGTTTTAGCTTCTCAGAAAAAAATAACGATTGGCATCATGCAGTACTTACTAAAAAGTTGTATGAAGAAGCAGTTAAAGAATTAGATAAAAATGACAATTGAAATTAATGATAGAAATATAAAAATATGGTCTACAATAGGTCCAAGAGCTACATTTGGAACATCAGCTCTAGAGTTTGTAAAAAAATATAAAAATTTAATGATATTGACTTGCGATGTTTCTACATCAGCCGGCCTTGATAGATTTAGAAAAATATATCCTGAAAATTATTTAGATCTAGGTATAGCCGAACAAAATATGATTGGAGTTGCCGCTGGACTTTCAAGCGAAGGTTATAATGTAGTTACAACTACTTTTGCGCCATTTCAAGTTATTAGATGTTGTGAGCAAATTAAAGTTAACATTGGTTATATGAAGCAAAAAATTTCAATGGTTGGTATCGCAAGTGGACTTGTTCTTGGTAATCTTGGATATACACACTGCTGTATAGAAGATATAGGTATTTTAAGATCAATTCCCAATATACAAATAATTTCTCCAGCCGATTCCCTAGAAACTGTTAAAGCCTTCGAGGCTTGCTTAAATTCAAAAACTTCAAATTACATTAGGCTTACAGGCGGGTCTAACAATCCCATTGTATACAAAAAAGATTATAATTTTAAAATTGGCAAATCAATCAAGTTAGTTGAAGGTTCAGAAGTTGCAATTTTTTGTAACGGAGCAATGGTACATGAATGTATTAAATCATCAAATATTTTGAAAGAAAAAAATATTAATGCAAGCGTAATAAATATGCATACTATTAAACCTTTAGATGAAGAGGCGATTTTAAATGAGGCAAGTAAAACAAAATTAATAGTGAGTGTTGAGGAACACAATATAATTGGTGGATTAGGAACTGCAATTTCGGAATGTATTATTAAAAAAAAAGATCATCCAGCGCTGCTTAAAATTGGCATTGAAGATTACTACTCAAAAGGTGGTAGTTATGGTTACTTAAAAGATTTATATGGATTAACTTCACAAAAAATAGTAGATAAAATTCAAAAAAAACTCAATGAATAATAGCGAAATATACAAAGATATTTTTATTAATTCTTTGTCAATAAATAAAGGTAATTTTTCAGAAAAATTAAAATATAATGAAATACCAGAGTGGGATTCAATAGGTCATATGACATTAATGTCTGGTTTAGAGGAGGCATTTAAAATTACATTAGAAACAGACGATATTATAGATTTTAGTTCATATGAAAAAGGAAAAGAAATATTAAAAAAGTATAAAGTAAATTTCTAAATTATTTTAAATAAAGATTTTTAATTAAATGAATTTTAATAAACTTTTAGCAAAAAAATTAAAATTACAAAATTTTCAAATAGATAATTCAAGCAAAACCTTCATAGTTGCTGAAATCTCAGCTAATCATGGAGGAAGTATTAAAAATATTTTTAAATCTATAGATTATCTTAAAAAAATAGGAGTAAATGCAATAAAAATTCAAAGCTATGAGGCTTCGACCATAACTTTAAATACCAAAGATAAAAATTTTTACATTGATGATAATTCTATTTGGAAAGGAAAATATTTGTTTGAACTGTACAAAGAAGCCCAAACACCATTCTCATGGCATAAAAAAATTTTTAATTATGCACAAAAAAAGAAATTGATATGTTTTTCATCTCCTTTTGATAAATCTTCTGTTGATTTACTATCAAAACTTAAGTGTCCTATTTATAAAGTTGCATCACCTGAAATACAAGATTTAGATTTAATAAATTACATTGCTAAAAAAAATAAGCCAATAATTATTAGCACAGGTATAGCAGATATCAGAGATATCAAAGATGCCGTAAAAGAATGTCTTAAAGCAAAAAACAATAAAATTATTTTATTGAATTGTATTTCAAGTTATCCAACAAAATTAAATGAAGTCAATGTTAAATACATTAACGTATTAAAAAATTTTTCAAATATTGTAGGATTTTCTGATCATACAATTAACCCATTAGCAGCAATCGGCTCAGTGTGTTTAGGTGCAAAGGTTATTGAAAAACACTTTATTCTAGATAAAAAAATTAGAAGCCCTGATAGCAAATTTTCGATGGATAAAAAAGAGTTTAAGAACTATGTGAAAAAAATTAGGAGCACAGAAATAATGCTTGGAAATGAAAATATTAACAAAAAAAAAATTTTAAAAGGTAGACTTAAAACTATTACCAGGTCTTTATTTTACACAGAAAATTTAGCAAAAGGACAAACAATAAATTACAAATCAGTTAAATCTTTTAGACCAGGTATCGGTATTAAGCCAAATCTTATTAAGACTATAATTGGTAAAAAACTAAAAAAAAATGTCAAAAAATTTACACCTATCAAAAAAAAACACTTTTAAATATTTGTTAATAGGCTCAAATGGTCTTTTAGGTAGTTCTTTAAAAAAAATTATTCCAAAAGAGCAACTCAAAACACTGTCGAGAAATAAAGCATCAATAAATATAAATCTAGAAAATTTTTCAAAGCTAAAAAAAATATTTGAAAAATATAAATTTACTTATGTCATAAATTGTGCAGCGATGACAAACTTAAAAAAATGTGAAAATAATTATATAAAATGTAAAAAGATAAATTCGTCACTTCCAAGAAAGTTATCAGAATTTTCAATAAAATATAATTTTCAACTAATACAAATTTCTACTGATCAATTTTTTAAAAATAAAAAATTTAGATTAAATAATGAAAAAGATAAAATATTTCCTATAAATAAGTATGCTAAAAGTAAAATTTTGTGTGAAAAATATGTAAAAAAAAACAAAAAAAATTTAATAATCAGAACGAATTTTACAGGATTTAAAAATGATAAAAAAAATATCTCATTTGTCAGATGGTTAATTAATTCAATACAAAAAAAAAAAACAATTAATCTTTTTAATGACATATATGTTTCAACTCTCGATGTAGACACATGTGCAAAATTAATAATAGAACTTATAATAACTAGGTCGAGTGGGATTTATAATTGCGCAACTAGTAGAGCAATTACAAAAAAAGAATTTGGTTTATATTTAAGTAAAAAAATAAATAAATCAATTTTTTACAAAGAAGTATCTGTAGTATCAGACCCGGTTAAAAGACAGAAATATTTAGGATTAAATGTAAATAAGATTGAAAAAAAATTGGGAAAAAAAATGATTTCCCCTTATAAAGCTATAGATAATTTAGTTAAATTATATCTTAAAAAAAAATGAAAATAATAGGAATTAATTATTTATCTGAGTCATCAGTTTGTCTTTTAGAAAATGGAAAAATCAAGTTTGCAATTAGTCAGGAAAGAATCAATAGGAAAAAAAATTGGTACGGCATACCTTATACAAGCATTAAAAAACTTCTAAAAGATACTAATAATAATCTTAAAGACATTAATTATTTTGTTACTTGCGGTCTTTCATCTTTAACAAAAGATATGCCAAATAAAGCTAATTTTAAACTTAAGATTGATTTAATTAAAAAATCAAAATTAAAAAATAATATAAAAAAAAAACAAATAAATTTTTTAAAAAAAAGAGAAAAACATGAAAATTTTGTAATTAATGTTAGAACAAAAAAAATAATTAATAGTTTAAAAAAAAAATTTCCAAATTTAAAAGTTTATGACCATCATACTTCACATGCGGCCTCTGCAGCATACAATTCTAAATTTAAATCATGTTATTGTCTTACAATTGATGGATGGGGAGATCATTCATCTGGAAAAATATTTAAGTACTCCAATGGAAAATTCGATGAACTTTATAGCACTTCTACAATTGATTCATTAGGATATTTCTATGGAAGTATAACAAAACTTCTTGGTTTCAAACCACATCAACATGAGGGAAAAATATTAGGATTGGCAGCTTATGGAAATCCAAAAAAACCACTGAAAGATATGTCAAAACTAATCTCTTTTGATAAAAAAAATATGAGATTTATCGGAAATTATGAAAAAGGTCTTTATCAAGCTTCTTTTGACAATAATAACTTAACATATTTATTAAAAAAATATTCAAAAAAAGATATAGCTGCATGTGCTCAATTTCTTCTAGAAAAAGTAGTTTTGACTTGTGTGAAAAGTATTTCCAAAACTAAAATTAATTTAGTTTTAGCAGGTGGCGTTTTTGCAAATGTAAAACTAAATCAAAAAATTAATGAATTAAAAAATATCAAAAATATTTTTGTTTATCCAAATATGGGTGATGGTGGTTTAAGTGTTGGGTCGGCAATGTTATGTTACAATGAAATTACAAAAAAAATTCCAAAAGTGTCGAAAGACTATTATTTAGGTCCTAGTTTTAGTGATAAAGAAGTATTAAAAGAAATTAAAAAATTTAAATTAAATTATTCGAAGCCCAATAATATTGAAAAAATTATTGCAAAAAAAATTTCAGAGGGAAAAGTTATTGCACATTTTAATGGAAAAATGGAATTTGGACCAAGAGCCCTAGGAAATAGAAGTATATTATGTGCAGCAAAGGACTCTAATATAAACAATGAACTTAATAAAAGGCTGGGCAGAACTGAATTTATGCCATTTGCTCCAATAATTCTTAAAAATTATACCTATAAATATTTTAAGTTATTAAAAAAATTGGATGATTATAAATATATGACCTTAACATGCGTATGCAAAAAAATTATGATCAAAAAATCTCCAGCTGCAGTTCATATTGATAATACTGCTAGACCACAAATTATTGATAAAAAAATAAATCCAAGAATATTTAAAATTTTAAATGAATATAAAAAAATAACTAAAATTCCTGTTTTAATAAATACTAGTTTTAATATGCATGAAGAACCAATTGTTTGTTCTCCTAATGATGCAATAAGAGGATTTCTTGATGGTAGACTAGATTATTTGATCTTAAAAAATTTTTTAATTAAAAGAAATGACTAAAGAAATATTTTTTAAAACAGTTTTTTCTAAAAAAATTGGAACTGGACACTTTCATAGAACAATAAATTTAGCAAAAAGTTTATCAAAAAAAAATACCAATATATATTTTCTTGTTAATCAAGTTTTTTTAAAAAAAAAAATTACAAAGGAGAATTTTAAATTAAAATTTATTAAAAAAATTTATTTTTTTAGAAATAATCAATCTGAAATTAAATTTTTAAAAAAAAATAATATTTCGAATATAATAGTTGATGATCCAAATTTTAATTATAATCAACAGGTTAAATATAAAAAATTTATCAAAAAAAGGATGTTTATATACCAAGATACTCCAAAAAAAAATTTTGCCGATGTTGTAATAAATCATAATTACATTAAAAATTCTAAAAGGATTTATAAAAGACTATCAAAAAACAATCCACGTTTATTAGTTGGAATAAAGTATTTTCCAAAAAAAAATTTAAATATCCCAAGAAAAAAAGTTATGAAAATAAAAAAAATACTTATTTTTTTTGGAGGACTTCCAAATGATAAAATACTAAAATTTGTTTTGAACATATTATCAAAAAAATATAAAGAAAAAATACATATAAATTGTTTCATAGGAATTTTTAACAAACAGTTTTATAGTTTTAAAAAAAATTATAGAAAGATAATTTTTTATAAAACAAAAAAACAATTAATTTATTTAAAGCATTTGCACAGATCAGATTTATTCATTGGATCTGGGGGAACATCTTTGATGGAGAGCTTAACTTTTGGAATTCCTTCCTTTGTTTTTTGTACTGCAAAAAACCAGCTAAATAATTGTAGAAATTTTAGTAAAGATAAATCTATTATTTTTATTAAGGATAAAAAATTATTTGAAAAGAAATTTATGAATTTATATTTAAATGTTAAAAAATTAAATAAAATTAAAGTTAATGCTCTTAAATTTTCAAATAAAATTGGATCAAAAAATTTAACTGATGAGTTGTTTAAATTAATTAATTAAAATTTAACCATTTTTTTTTAAATATTTCTTTAGCTAAATACTGAGCTCCTTTTTTTGTATAATGTTGATTGTCATAAAATATTTTAAATCCCTCAGGTGTTAAAAGTTTACATTTTTTTTCTTTTTTATCACAAAGATAATTAATTTTATCTAAGTAAATAATTTCTTTTTTTTTTAGATAATTTTTCTAAGTAGGAATTTATTTTTTTAGTATTTTTAATGTTTTTATATGCTTTTTTTTCAAGATCTAACATTTCTTTTTCATCAGGTATTCTTTTTGATTTATAAATAAAATGATCTAATAAATTAAACTTAAAATTAGTGTATTCTTTTAACTCCAAAGTATTTCCAAATATTATTGGTTTTTTTTTATCCTCGATTATTTTTTGAATAATATCATTTACTAATTCTAAGTCCTTTTTATACCATTTGGTTGAAAGTATTATAATTTCAGCATTTTTATATTGTTCAACTATGTAGTTCCCGTATTCTCTTCCTCGACAATTTGTTTTTTCAAAATATATTAAATTATAAAAACAACTGATTTGAAAAGCCATATCGTGTTCTGTCTTTTTTGGGTTAATTAATGTAAAATTAAAATCTTTATAATTTTCTTTTCCCCAAAAAAATACTTCATAAGTATCTTCAGCATGAGAATTTCCAACTATTAAAATATCTGTTTTATTAGATCTATCAAAATTATCATAAGTTTGAGATATTTGAAATTCATCATGTTCTCTCATGTAATAACCTTTATCAAGATTATAGTTTTTTGTGATTTGAGTTTTATTTAAAAATCCATCTTTATTAATTGAAAATAAATAAACAAATAAACTTATTGAAATAGTAAACATAGTCAAATTTATGAAAAATTTAGTTGAAATTAGTTTTTTATTTCTGAAAGGTTGTTCAATATACTTATAAGAAATATATCCAATGAAAAATAGTAAAATACCAATAATTAGTTGTCTTATAAAAGTATTTGGTTCAAAAGTAAGATATCGATTAAAAGCAAATAATGGATAATGCCACAAGTAAAGAGAATAAGACATAAGTCCTATCCAAACTAAAATTTTAGAAGATAATAATTTATAAATAAATGTATTCTTACTTACAAATAATATAATTAAACATGTCCCAATTATGGGTAAAGCTGTTAAAATTGAAGGATGATAAAAGTCAACTTTGAAAAAAATTAAAGAAAATATTATTATTATTAAACCTAGATAAGGAAAAAAACTATATGTTGACTTATTTTTTTGTATATATTTATTGTTAAAATTCAAATAAGCTATTAGAGACCCTGACAATAGCTCCCAAAAACGTGAAGTTATAAAATAAAAATCAGTAAATTTTGTGGGCGCATAAAATAACAAATTTTCATCAATTATATTTCTGAAATTTAAGTTACCTAGAAACTGAACAGCTATTAAATTTAAGATTATAAAGAAGGATAATAAAGTTAAAACTCTATTTTTTAATTTGTTTAAAATAATTAAAAAGAATATTGGAAAAACAATATAGAATTGTTCTTCAACTCCTAGCGACCATGTATGTAACAATGGTTTAAGTAAAACTGATTCTGTTCCATATGAGAATTGAGAAAAATAGAAATAAAAATTTGACAAATAAAATAATGAAAATATTGAGGATTTAGAAAGTTCAATTAACCCCGATGGAAGAAGAATAAAATATCCAAAAGCAAAAGTTGTCAAACAAACAACGGTCAAAGCTGGCATCAATCTTCTAAGACGCCTTATATAAAATTTTTTTAGAGAAAAATTACCTGTTATTTTTTTTTCATTTAATATAATTAAAGTTATTAAATAACCAGATATTACAAAAAAAATATCAACTCCTAAAAAACCACCTGAAAGAAATTTATTTTGAAACAGATAAATTTCAGAATGGTAAAATATAACAGATAAAATTGCTATTGCTCTTAATCCATCAATTTCAGGTCTATAATCAAGTTTCATTAAGTGAAAAAATATAAATTATATTTCAATTTACAATTCTTAAATGTATTGTCCATCTCTATCTATTGTTTTTTTCTTAAATAGTGACATGAATAAATTATTTTTATTTTTATCACTTTTAATAATATGATAATCACTTTTACTTAAGTTTAATTTTAAGTTTAAGTTAGAAAATTTTTTTTCAAGTAATTTAAAAGTTTCTCTGCTTGTATTATTTCTATCGAAAGCCATTGCAACTGCATAACCATTATCACTAAACTGATAAATATATTTATTTTTTGACCTATAAATTTTTTTTACAACAATATAAATTGCATACATTTTGTTAATTTTTAAAAAATTAATTATATTGTTCATAGTTTTTTTAAAATCTTTTTTAATTAAAAATTCATAATCTGATAATCCATTTTTACAAAGTAGAGGAATTAGGTGTTTATATTTCGAAGGATAATGAAAATTATATATATCTAATGGTTTAGCCGAGTCTTTGTTGAATAAGAAAAACGTTTTATAAAATATTCTCCAAGAGATGAAATTAATAAAATAAGATGAAAATTTAAAAAAAATTTTTTCAAATATATTTGCATTTAGATTTACATATTTATAAAGTTTTTTTTTACTTTTGGTTGAATTTGCATTAAATACAATACCAAAATTTTCTTTCCTAAAAAATGGATCAAGTTGTATATATTTATAATCAGTTTTATTTTCTAATTCTTTTTTTACATGATCTATGTTTCTTAAAATTTTTGTAGAGTAATTTAGATTTGGAGATTTAATTTTTTTTACTTTTAATTTTGCTCTTAAAATAATTCCTGAAAAACCAAAAGATCCAATATAGCTATTTAATTCCTTTGTATTTTTTTTTAATGTTTTAATTTTTCCTGTCTCACTTAATATTTCTAAAGACTCAACAGCATCACCAAAACATGCAACTTCCCTTGAAGAGTCTTTTCCAATCACATTTGCTGAAATTGCTCCCCCAATAGAAACATTTGATCCACCTGGAACAGAATATAAACTAAAATTTTTTGATCTTAAATAACTAACTACTTTTGGCATTAGCGCTCCAGCTTCAACAAATAATAATTTTTTTTTATTATCAATTTTCATTATTCTATTTAATTTTCTTAATGAAATTACCCATGTTTTATCATTTGAAATGATAGATTTATTATCATAGGCACAATCACCAGTTTTTATTAAATAGTTTTCGCTTTTAAATTTAATTTGTCTTAAAATTGATTTTAATTGGGTAATGTTTTCAGGATAAACTGTTTTTGCTTTTTTTATATGAGTTCTGTTCCAAGAAATATTGTCTTCAATTCCATATTTAATATTTGTCATATATATAGATTTTATAATTTTTTTACTATTTCAAGTATTTTGCTTATCGAACGTATACTTATGTTTTTAGATAGAAGATCATCGATGCTTTGAAAAAAATAATCAATATCTTCATTTGAAATAATTAGTGCAGGAGAAACTTTTAAATGATTTGAATTAGGAGAATCATTAACAGATGTCAAAATATTATAGTTTTCAAATAACTCACTTGAAATTGTAGTAGTTGTTATTTTTTTTAAAAAATATGATTTATTTTTTACAAGTTCTATTGGAAACTTTTCTACAATATCTCCAATTTTTGAAGAAAAAGATTTAAAAATTATTCCATTAATTATACCTGTTCCTTTGGTGCATTCTATTTTATCTTTATGTTTTTCCTTTATATGATTAAGATTTTTTTTTATTTTTTCTGAAATTTCATTAACCCTTTTTTCAAAATTATCTTCACTCATTATATTGATTGCTTCCAACGCAGTAATACTCTCCTCTCCAAAACCGTTGTAAGTTGTGGTGTGTAAAAATGTATTATCAATTTTTCCATAAGTATTTTTATATAAATTTTCTTCAACAACTAAACAAGATATTGAAGATTTACCGCCCCCAAGTGCTTTAGAGAGACAGATCACATCTGGCACAATATTCTTGTAGTTTTCGAAATAAAACATTTTATTCGATTTGTAAAAACCCGAATAAACTTCATCAAATATAACTTTAAAATCATATTCATTCTTAAGCAGGTATAATTTTTGTATAAATTCATCTTTACATGAAGTTAAAGAACTGACGCTATAAGGCTCAATTATAACAGCATATACTCCTCCATTTTTACTTAAATGTTTTATTTTATTTTCTAAATCATCAATATTATTGAAATCAAAAGAATGTGAATTCTCCATAACTGGAAAAAGATTTTTTTTTGTATATGAGCCGGATATTGTTCCTGTGCCAATTAGTTTACCATGATATGAATTGTTTGCATGAAGAATATTTTTTTTTTTAGCATCATAATTTCTAAAACAAACTTTTATTGCAGCTTCCACTGCTTCAGCTCCTGAATTTAAAAAAAAGGATTTATTTAATGTTTCAGGCAATATATTTGATAAGCTTTTCGATAATGCGGCCATATATTTTGAAAAAAATATTTTATGAACCTCTACTCTATTTTCTTTTTGATAATTAATTCTTGCGTTGATTATTCTTGGATGATTATGTCCAAGAGACAATACACCCTCTCCTCCAGTAAAATCTAATATTTTTTTTCCACTTTTTGTGTATAAATAAGAACCTTCTGCTTTTTCAAATATTTCATTACCGTATGGTAAAGATGAAAAAATTTTTGTTTGATTTGGATTTATAAACTTAGTGTACAAATCATGAATTTCATTTATTGAGAGATCATCAACTTCGCTAAGAGGAATTGTTTTACGTGTCATAAATTTTTATATTTTACAAATATCGTTTTCAATTATTTCAACAAAAATTGATTTTTAATTTTGTTATAAAAATACACAATAATATTCCTAAAAAATAAATCAAATTTTTCTTTTGATACTATAGTCTGAACAAAACCTAACGCTAAAAAAATTATAATTATTTTATAGCCGATTCTTGTAGTATTTCTTGTCCAACCAACCATATCTTTGATATATTCAATATTTAAAGCAGTAAAATCAACTAAAAAGAACAAACAACAAGCCACTGTATATAAAAAGAAAAATCTGTTCCAAAAGAAAGCTATAGCAACTATCGGTATAGCCAAATATTGATTAGCAATTGATGGTGAAAATAGTGCAATAGATATAAGATATAAATAATAAGTTTTAATTTTATCTTCTTTTTCAAAAAACAAACTCAATATAAATAATGTTACAAGGAATAAAAAATTGTAACCCAAATAAGTTCCAAAAAATTGAGGAGTAAAAATTTTCCAAAAAATTCCATTTTGAGATGATTTGTAGTTTAAGACGTGATCATAAATTAAAGTATAATTATCAACAAAAGGAATAAAGCTTATAAGGAATAATACTACCGGAATAGAAATAATAAATATCTTTCTATCAAATTTCTTTTCTTTTACCGCTAACCAAATAGGTAATATTAAAAGAATATGTTTTATAATTAAAGAGATGCTTAAAACAATAGAACAAATATAAAAACCAATATTTTTTTTATTTTTCTCATAAATTAAAATTGCAAGAAGACCTATAAAAACTGCCAAATTATCAAATTGTGAGTGAAATCCAGTAATGAAAATTGAGACAGGATTTAAAAAAAATAATATGCCTATTTTTAATGAATGAATTTTGATTATTGTAATAAAAATTAATAAATCAATTAATGTTAAAAAAATTGTTATTTTGTATCGTAATGATTCTATTTCTCCTTCAATAAAAAAAGGAATTTGATCCAGAAAATATAGTAAATAAGCCCATACTGGACCATAGTTCATACCTACTTCGTAGATAGGTCCATTATACTTAATTACATCTGCGAACAATCTCCAATATTCCATATCAACATTGAAGCCGTAAGTTGAAATTAATATTCTAGATGAGACACCTACCGCAATAGTAAATAAAATTACATAATTCAATTTTTTGTTTATTTCTTTTATTTGATACATAGAAACTTTACATATAAACTACTTTTGAATTGTATATAATTTTTTAATGAATTTCTTTAATATAATTAAATTTATTTTAATACTTCTTTTTATTAAAATTAACCCAATTAACGCAGATGAACAAAGTAGATATTGGACTGATTCACAAATAGGTCCAAAATCTAACTTAGAAACAATAAATCAATTTTTTATTGGTAAGGATTTATATCCAATTGAAGGTATATGGTTTCAAGAAAATTTTGGGACAGTTGCAATAGTTAAAGATAAAAAATTAGATATGATATTTAGAAAATACGTAATAAATCATTTAAATAATTCAAAATTAGATGGAACAATATCTGCTTCACTAAATAGAATCAAAGATGTAGATAAGTTTGTGATTTTTGAAAAAATAACTGATAATAGTAATAGTTTCACTGGAATGGGATTTTTAAATATATATTTAGATAAAAATAAAAAAAATCCCCCAGCCAAAACTATGCAACAAAAACAATCATTAATGAAAAAGTTAAAATTTTCTAAAGATGCAGAAGTATATATATTTTCATCAAATAAGGATAATAACGTAAATATTAAATATCAATTGAAAAGAATTTATCCATAAAAAAATGAATATTTGTTTAATACCAGCTAGATCAGGTTCAAAAAGATTAAAAAATAAAAATATAAAAAATTTTTTTGGCAAACCTATAATTGCTTATACAATAAAAACTGCAATAAAAAGCAAGTTATTTGATGAAGTAATTGTTTCTACTGACTCAAACAAATATATTTCGATAGCTAAAAAATACGGAGCAACTGTACCGTTTCTTAGATCAAAAAAATTATCATCAGATTATGCAAGAGATGTAGATGTTATTAAAGATTTTATTAAAAAATACAAAAGAAATAAAATTAGTATTAAAACTTTATGTTATTTGTATCCTATAAATCCTTTACTAAAAAAAAGTACACTGATTAAATGTTTTAAAAAAATAAAAAAAAAAAATGTAGATAAAGTTATTACATTAAAAAAATTCACATACCCTATTCAAAGATCATATTTTAAAAACAATAAAGGCAAATTTATAGTAACTAATAAAAAATATTTTATGAAAAGATCTCAAGATTTACAAACCTTTTACCATGATGCTGCTCAATGTTATTGGTACAAAATACAAAAAAAACTTAAATTCTTTAAAAAAACGGCTTTTATTACAGACGGTATTGAATTAAATCAATTTGAGTCTTATGATGTGGATGTACAAGAAGATATGGAAAACTTGAAAAAAATATATAAATACAGACTACACAATAAATTTATAAATAAATAAAAAAATTAATAACTCTTGTAACTTATAAAATGCAAAATAATATTGTAGACACATATAAACAGCCTTTAAGCTATTATAGACATTTATTTAAATCATTAATAAAATATAAACAACTTCCTTCCTATTTTATATTTTACCCTACGAGCAGATGTAACCTGAAATGTTCTCATTGTTTTTATCATGATAGTTTAAACAAAAAATTTAATGAATTAACTTTAGATGAAATTGATAAAATAACTAAAACAATGGATCCAATTTTAAGTTTATTGTTAACAGGTGGAGAACCATATCTTAGACATGATTTAGATAAAATTGTAAAAATATTTTATGACAATACAAGAGTTCCAATTTTAACTATACCTTCTAATGGTTGGTATTTAAGTAAAATGGATAAGCAAATAAAGAACATGATGGAATGGTGTCCAATGATAACTCTAAATCAACAAATATCTATTGATGGTATTAAAGAAGACCATAATAATATCAGGATGGACAAGCAGATAGATGGACCTGAAAATTCATTTGAAAAAGCTATTAAAACTATAAAACATTTGAAGGTGATGCAAAAAACTTACAACAGGATTAATATTGGTATAATAGTGACTTTTACAAGTGAAAATCAACATAAGTTTAAAAACATTGTAGAGGAAATTTTTTCAATCGCAGAACCAGATAATATTTCAATAAATCTTGTAAGAGGAGATCCAAAAGAAAAAGTAAATAAAGATTTAGATATATCGCTATATAAAGAAGCAGTGAAATATAGAGATAATCTTTTTTATAAAAAAAAAATGGGAGGTCATTCTAGATTTAAAGGTAATAAATTAGCTACTGCTGGAAGAATTTTATTAAATAATTTAGTTTATGAAATATATGAAAAAAAAAAATATATCACACCATGTTATGCAGGCAATCTAAGTGGCGTGATGTATCCAGAAGGAGATGTTTATCCATGTGAAATTTTAGACAACACACATAAAATTGGAAATATCAGAGATTTTAATTATGATTTTAAAAAATTATGGATGGCAAAAAAAGCTAGTGAAGAGAGAAGTTTTATTAGAGACACAAAATGTTTTTGTACCCATGAATGTTTTAACATTGTCAATATTATGTTTAATCCAAAATTCTATCCTAAATTATTATTTAAATCTAAAGAGATAAAAGATTAAAAGTTAAACTTATGGAATTAAAAATTTCAGTTATTGTTCCTTTTCATAATTCCGAAGATACTTTATATAAATGTTTAAGCGGGATATATAATTCAAATTATAAAAACTTTGAAGTTATAGCTGTAGCAGATAATTGTAAAGATAACTCAATTAAAATAGCTCAAAAATTTCCATGTAAACTTTTAGCTTTGAATGCTAATTCGGCAGCCGCAACAAGAAATCTTGGTGCAAGCAAGGCCAATGGAGATATTTTATTATTTTTAGATTCAGATGTTATAATAAATAATGATTCATTATTTTTAATAAATGATTTTTTTATAAAAAACAAAGATAAACATTTATTACAAGGAACCTATTCATACAAACACAATTATAAATACGCTTCATCTCAATTTATGATGTCCCACTATGCTTACTATGTTTTTCCTGAAGAAAAAACAGAAACTGAAACATTAGTAACTAATTTTTTTTGTATAAAACGAAAAATTTTCATTGAATTTAAAGGATTTGATGAAAACTTTCACAGTAGCAATAGTGAAGATGAAGAATTCGGTTATAGGTTGATAGAGTCGGGTTTTAAAATACCAGTCAATAATAAGCTTAAACCTTTTCATGATATAAACATAAATTTTTTTGAGTTTATTAAAAAAGGCTTAAAACAACACATAGGAGAAATGAAATTATTTTTGAGAAAAAAAAATTTTGGATTAAAAACAAATCAAACAAACTACAAACCAATTATAAGAGGTGTAATTTTATTATTATTTATTTTAATGTCACTTGGTTTATTTATTTTATTTAAAAGTAAAATAAATTTTATAATTTTTGTAATACTTAATATATTCTTTTTGATTATAAATTTTGGATTTTTAAAATTTGTTAATAAATATAAAGGTCTAAAAGTTATGATAGAATCAATTTTTTTTATATATGTTCAAAGATTAGTTATGTTGTTTAGTATTTTTCTTGCTATTACAGAGTATTATTTATTAAGAAAAAAATTTTAAATATAATTAAAATTCTATTTTTCATAAGTCAATGTAAATTCATATAAATTAGATTAATTTTTGGATAATTTTGATTATTAATATAAATTAGAAGAAAAATTTATGTTTATTTATCAATATTTGGTCACAAATTATATTTAATAAATAGTATTTTATTACAAATTTAGTAAAAGATGTATTTTAAATTAAAATTCAATGTTCAATAATAAAACAATTCTAATTACAGGTGGTACAGGTACGTTTGGAGTTCATTTCTTAAATTATATTATAAATAAAAAAATTAATTTCAAAAAAATAATAATTTTTAGTAGAGATGAGTTTAAACAATTTAACCTGCAAAATAAATTTGATAAAATAATTCTAAATAAATTAAGATTTTTTTTAGGAGATATAAGAGATAAGGAAAGATTAAAATCAGCTTTTAGAGATGTAGATATTATTATACACGCTGCTGCTTTAAAACAAGTACCTGCAGCAGAATATAATCCAGTAGAATTTATAAAAACAAATATTTTAGGTGCACAAAATATTGTTGAAGCTGCAATTGAGTCCAAAGTAAAAAAAATTATAAGCCTCTCAACTGATAAGGCATGTTCACCAATAAATTTATATGGAGCTACAAAGTTATGCTCAGATAAGTTATTTGTCTCAGCAAATAATATAAAAGGTAGAAGTAAAATCACTTTTTCAGTTGTAAGATATGGAAATGTTTTTGGAAGCAGAGGATCTGTTTTTAATGAATTTGAAAAACAAAAAAAAAATAAATTAATAAAGATTACGCACAAAGACATGACAAGATTTAATATTTTTATAGAGGATGCAATAAAAATGGTTCTTTGGTCTTGCAAGCATTCTATAGGTGGAGAAATAATTGTTCCAAAATTAAAATCTTTTAGAGTAGTTGATTTAGCAAAATTAATAGCACCAAAAATTAAACATAAAATAATTGGTACTAGACTTGGAGAAAAAATTCATGAAAGTTTAATCTCAATAGGAGATGGAAGAAATGTAGTTGATGTTGGTAAATATTATATAGTAACGCAAAATCAGAAAGTAAGAAACTATTATAAAAAAAAATTTTCATCAAAGATTAAAAATTTTATACAAGAGTATACATCTAGGGACAATTTAATGAGCATAAAAGAATTATCGAAAATAATTAAAACAAAATAAAGATGCCCATCTGCTGTATTATTCCCGCGAGATATAATTCTAAACGTCTTCCCGGAAAACCTTTGCTAAAAATACAAAAAAAGGAAATACTTTTATTAACTTATGAGAAAGCAAAAAAAATTTTTTTAGAAAAAAATATATATGTTTTTACTGACTCAACAAAAGTAAAAAAAAAATTGAACACTAAAATAAAAAATCTTATCGTATTTAATAAAAGTTTTATAAATGGAACATCAAGAGCAAGTTATGGACTTAGATATATAAAAAAAAAGTACTCTGGTGCCTTAATTCTCTCGTGTGACAATCCATTTATTAATAGTTTAGCCATAAAAAATACAATAAATTGTTTTAAGAAAATAGCGAAACAAAAAGACTATTGTGCTGCAACAATACATTGTAAAAATCGAAAAGAAAAAACTGATAAAAATATTGCAAAATTAGTTATCTCTAAAAATAACGATGTATTGTATATTTCTAGAAGTAATATTCCATTTAGACCTATAAATAAGAAATTTTACCTTACTCATCATGGGCCTGTTTGTATAAAGATTGATCATTTAAAACAGTATAGTAGATTGAAAATGACTACTCTTCAAAAATTAGAAGACAACGAGTGGTTAAATTTTATTGAAAGAGGTTATAAAATAAAGAGTTTGTTAGTAAACAAAATTTTTCCTGAAATAAATACAAAAAACGATTTAAATTATTATAGAAAAAAAAAGAAATGAATTTTTATAGTCTTAAGATTAATGAGTTTTATAAAAAGAAAAAACAAAAAAATAACTTTAAAACTAATAAATATTGGAACAACTTTTCTAATTTCAAGGATCCAGATGGAAAGCAAAGGAATCTTTTAGGAGAAAGAAAGAAAAAAATTAAAGACTTAAAAAATGAAATACAATTTATAAATAAGAATATTAAAAATAAAAGGCCTAGGATAATTGATTTAGGCTGTGGTTTTGGATTTTTTTTAAGCGCCTTCAAAAAAAAATGGGAAAAAATTGGTATTGAGGTTTCAAATTTAGCAATAAAAAAAAATTCATTTAACTATAAAATTTATAATTTTGATTTAGAAAAAAAACTTAATAAAAATCAATTAAAGTTACTAGGAAAGTTTGATGTAGTATTTACTTATCATGTAATCGAACACATGAATAATCCAGAAATCTTAATTTATAATTCATATAAGCTGTTAAAGAATAATGGATATTTTATAATTGGTACTCCAAATTTTGATAGTGGATGTGCAAGAAAGTTTGGAAAAAAATATAGATTTTTTAATGACAAGACTCATGTTTCTTTTTTTTCAGAAAACTCATTATATAGATTACTTAATAAACATGGTTTTAAAGTTCAAAAAGTAGATTTCCCATATTTTGATACAGAACATTTCAATAAAAAAAATCTTTTAAGACTATTAAACAAAAAAAAAGTTTCACCTCCATTCTATGGAAATATAATGAGTTTTTATTGTGTAAAAAAGAAAAAACATCAAATACAAAAAGAAAAAAAATTATTAATAAAAAACTACAAAGACCTGTTAAATAATTTTTCTTAGTAATGCCATATATTAAAAAAATTTTCTCGATATTAAATAGCAGACAAAAAAAAATTTTATTAATTATATCATTTATATCTTTAATACTTATGCTTCTTGAAATTATTGGTTTGAGTTTAGTCTATCCTCTAGTTACTGTTGTTATTGATCCAGTAAAATTTAAAGATTTAATAAGTAATTACAATACTTTAGATTTCTTAAATGAACTTCAAACTAATAATTTAATTTTTTATATTATTATTGGAATTGGATTATTTTATTTTGCAAAAATTTTAATTCAAATTTTTGGCAATTATTTAAAAACAAAGTTTTCAAATAATCTAGCAGCCAATATAGGCGATATGATGTACAATGGCTATTTGAGGCAACCTCTTAGTTTTTCTAATGAAAAAAATTCAGCGTATATAATTAGAAATATTATTGAACTGCCAACTCAATATATTAACAACGCATTGATAAACTTGATTTTAATTACTTTTGAGTTTTTTTTTATTCTATTAGCTTTTTCTTTATTTATTACAGTTAACAAAGTTATAGGGTTAGTTACATTATCAATATCAATATTATTCGTGCTTTTATTTATATTTATAAATAAAAAAAGAATTACGCAATACGGCAAAAGCATAAATAATAGAATTGCTGAGAGACTTAAAATAACAAAAGAAACCATCGAGGGACTCAAAGATATAAATTTATTTAAAAAGCAAGATTTTTTTAAAAGAGTTTTTGATTCACACAATTATAAAATTGCAAGTCTGATAACAGGGTTAGAAATAAAAGTTATTCTGCCAAAATTTTTAATGGAATTTTTTGGTATAGCTTTTTTACTTCTATCAATCATTTTTTTAGTAATTAACGATTATAATACTAATGAAATTGTTCCTACTTTAGCTTTAATAGGAGCTGGAATGGCTAGAATAATACCATCAGTTTCTCGAATTTTAAGTTTTTATACCAGAATTCAAGCGACGAAATTTGCTGTAGATACAATATTTTTTGAGAAAAAAAAATTTGATAACATCATATATAATAAAGATATTCACTTTACATTTGAAAAAGAAATTATTTTTGATGAAATTTCCTTTAATTATAATGAAAAAAATATAATTAAAGATTTATCATTTAATATAAAAAAAAATTCGATTTTTGGTATTAAAGGAAAAAGTGGAACTGGAAAAACCACAATTCTAAATTTAATTTCAGGTTTCTTAGAACCCAACAATGGTAAAATTACTGTAGATGGAAAAAAAATTATAGATAATGTCGAGAATTGGCAAAAATTAATTTCATACGTTCCTCAAAAAATTTTTTTTACAGATGATACGATTAAAAATAATATATGCCTGGGGCTAGAAGAAAATGAAATAAATCATAAAAATTTAAAAGATGCTATTAAGTTAGCAAAAGCCGATGAATTCATTAATCAATTTGACAAAGGGATTGAACAAAAAATTGGTGAAAATGGAAGTAATTTGTCTTTTGGTCAGTCCCAAAGAGTTGGATTAGCTAGAAGCTTATACAAAAAACCCAAATTATTGATGTTAGACGAAACTACAAGTGGACTTGATTTAGACACAGAGAAATTAATAATTAGTGAATTAAAGGAACTTAAGAAATATTTGACAATAATAATAGTTAGTCATAGAACGGAAACTTTAGAATGTTGTGATAAAATATTAGACTTAGAAAAAATATAAATGAATTATTTAAAAACAATTAAAGAAATAAAAACAAATGGTTATAGTATTTGTAACGATTTTTATAAAAAAAAAGATTTAAATAAAATTAAAAATAGTTTGTTAAATACTTTAAATTACATAAAAAAAAGCAAACAAAAAAATTTACAAAAAAAATACTATGAAATAAAGAAATATAATAGAAAACTAAAAGGTAATTGGTACGATATGGCTAACTACAATTTAACTCTTTTCGAATTTGTTCATAATAAAAAAATTATTGAATTAGTTAAAAAATATTTCAAAACTAAAGTTATCTTTTCCTCAAGGCCGTGTATCCATGTTCATGATGATACAAATAAGCATATACTATTACCACATCAAGAAACAAATATGTTTTCAGTAGACGGTATTTTACTATGGGTACCTTTATTTGATACTAATAAAGACACTGGCGGTCTAACTATTTATAAAAAATCACACAAAAGAGGTTTTTTTAAACACACCACAAAAGATCCTAGCGGAAAAAAAAGATGGACTAATAATTATACTAATATACATCCATCAATTTACAATAATTTTGAAAAGGTTAATTTGGAGGTAAAGTCAGGCTCTGCAGTTTTAATGATTAATTCTTTAATACATTGTGGATATCCAAATAAAACAAAAAAACATGTAAGAATAACTGTTACAGAAAGATTTAATCCTTTACATAAAATTCCATACTTAAAAAAAACAAATGTACCAATAAAAATTCCTTATACTGCAAACTATAATAGTATTAAGGATTAAATAATATTTAATTAATGTTTCTAAAGAATTATTTTTGATTCAAAAAAAAATATAATTTATTTTTAAAATGTTAAAAAAAAAGAAAACACAAAAACCAAAAATATCAGTAATCACAGTTGTATATAATGCAGAAAAAACTTTAGAGAGATGTTTTAAAAGTCTCTATAAGCAAAAAAATTTATCTTATGAGCACATTGTAATAGACGGTGGATCAACTGATAATACAATTAAAATTATAAATAAATACAAACATAAAATTAAATATTGGATAAGTGAAAAAGACAAAGGTATTTATGATGCATTTAATAAAGGGATGAAATACACAACAGGCGAATATATCGGTTTTTTGAATTCAGACGATCAGTACTCAAGCAAAGCCTTTTTTTATCTAAATAGATATATAAAAAAATATCCAAACTCAGACTTTATTTTTGGTGCAGTAAAAAAACATTGGGGAATATTATATGGATATAGACCACATAAAATTTTTTGGAGCTGGGGATTTTATTCTAGTCATTCAACAGGATTTTTTATAAAAAAAAAGGCAGCAAAAATAATCGGTAAATATAATTTAAAGTATAAATATTCTTCAGACTATGATTATTTTTTCAGAATGATTGTTAAACATAAGTTAAAAGGAGTTGGAACAAAAAAAAATGAATTATTTGGTATTTTTGGTAGAGGTGGGTTTTCAAGTAAAATAGATTTTTATGATCATTTTAAGGAAGAAATAAAAATAAGATTAGACAATGGTCAAAATAAAATATTAGTCTTGTTTATATTTATATATAAATTTTTAAAACATATTAATAAAATAATTAAATGAATATAATTGTAACTGGAGCCGCAGGCTTTTTAGGTTTTTCACTATCAATAAATCTCCTTAAGAGCAAACATACTGTATTTGGTATAGATAATTTAAATAATTACTATTCATTAAAATATAAAAAGAAACGTTTAAAAGAGTTAAGAAAATTTAAAAATTTTAAATTTTCAAAAATAGATATATCAAACTTTAAAAAATTAAATTCTTTTTTTAAAAAAAAAAAAAATTGATATGATAATTCATTTTGCAGCTCAAGCCGGAGTAAGATTTTCGGTTTCAAATCCTCAAAATTATATATCTTCAAATATTTCAGGTTTTATAAATATTCTGGAATTAGCTAAAGAAAAAAGTATAAAAAAGATATTTTATGCATCCTCAAGTTCTGTATATGGCGATAATAAAAACTACCCTTGGAAGGAATTTTATAAACCTAGACCAATAAGTTTGTACGCAAAAACTAAGCAATTTAATGAAAAAATTGGAAATTTCTATTTTAGAAAATATAATATGCAAATAGTAGGATTTAGATTTTTTACAATATTTGGAGAGTGGGGTAGGCCAGATATGTTTTTGTTCAAATTATTTAAATCTATAATTTCAAAGAAAACTTTAAATATTAATAATTATGGAAAACATTTAAGAGATTTTACATATATATCTGACGTAACAAAAATTTTAATGTTATTAATAAAAAAAAAATTCAAAAGACATGAAGTAATTAACATTTGTTCAAGCAAACCTATTTCATTGCTTGAAATTTTGTCTTACTTTAAAAATTATAAATTTAGTATTAAAAAAATAGGAAGAAACAAATTAGACGTGAGGAATACTCATGGAGATAATTCGAAATTAAAAAAAATTTTAAAAAGGAAATTTACATTCACAGATAAAAAAGAGTCTATCAAAAATACTTTTGATTGGTACAAAGAAAATAATATAATAAATATTACTTAAATAATTGTATTAATAATATTTAAATAATTTATATAAAAATTATTTACAATTTTTTTATGTCCAGCTAAATACGCCAATCTACTTTGTTCAGTCTCTACTTCTTCAAAATTTGATATTTTTAATATCAAATTGGCTAATTGAATATAGTCTTTTGGTTCAAAATAATGACAAAATTTAATAGAGTGTTCCGAATTTATTTTTTGATTTAAATTAAATTTATTCTGTTCAAGATGAATAGGAATATTTGATGCAATAACATTTTTTTTAAAATATCTTGCGTGCTCAACTGATGTTCCCCATCCTTCAAAAAATGAAGGATTAATTAATGCTTTGCTATGCTTTATTAGCGAGTAGACTTCATTCATTGAAATAATACCTAGGTGTTTAATATTTTCATTAAGGTTATTATTTAAAATATATTTTTCTAACTCATTGTTATAACTAGGATTTCTATAATCACTTTTTTCCCCAGTTGTAATAAGATAAATTTTTTTGTTAAAATTTTTATTAATATAATCTAAAGCTTTATAAACTGTCATATGATTTTTATGTTTCCAAAAGTGGTTTGGTAAATAAAAATACGAAGATTTTAAATTAAATTTATCCTTTAACTCATTAAAACTTAATAAATTAAAATCATCATTTATATTTGTACAATATGGCAAATAAGATATTTTTTCATTTTTTGTTCTAAATATTTTATCCATATCTTTTTTAATAGACTCTGAATATAAAATAATTTTATTTGAATTCATGGCGGCAAACCATACGGTCATTTTTCTTTTTAATATCATCTTCCAGTTAAAGTATTCTGGATAGTGTAACTCTTGAAAATCAGGTATAAATTTAATTGAAGGTACTTTAGAATTTCTGCCCAATATAGATGTATGAGAAACAATTTTAATGTTATTATTTAATAAAAATTTTTCTACTAAGAAATTTTTTCCAAATAAAAGAATTAAAAATATATTAAAATAATTTTTCCATCTAGAGGATTTTCTATCAAAAAGTTTTGATTTTATAATTTCAATACCCTTAAATTTTTTAATTTCTTCCTCTGTAATATGTTCATCTGTTAAAATTACAATTTCAATTTTATTATCATTTTGATCTATTATTGTTTTAAATAAGTTTTCATAATAATAACTAATGCCCAACCATTTATTTAAAGTATAATTGATTATAAAACCGACGCGTATTTTCATTATATTTTCAATAATTTATTTATATCGTATATCCAAGCTTTTAAAAAAATAAGCTCCTGTTTCGGGAAAATTTTTTTTCTAATTAAATATTTATAACTCTTAATTAAATTATAAGAGTAATTTTTATATCCTTTTTTTAATTTTAAATTTTTCAGTAAGTTTAAAATATTTTTATTTTGTAAATACATTGGTACTTCTTGGTTATAATCAATAAACAAGTTATGAATGTTTCTGAATTGCTTCATTGTAGTTCCAAAAAAAAGGATTTTTTTGTTATCATTTTGTAAAATTCTAAGAGCTATAATGCTTCTCCAAATATCTGTACATCTCATCGTGCAACTTACTGGCAAATATAGTAGAGGAAATATTTTTTTAAACCATATTGTATTTTGACTATTAAATGTAGAGCATGAATTTCCCAAGCTTATCTTTTTATTATTCTTAAAATTTATATTAACTTTAGGGTTTAATAATCTATATATCGCATCAACATCGGGGTTTCCTTCGCAAACTCCTTGTTGAAGATAAAACTCTAATAATTTTTTATTTTTACTGAATTTAATTTTTTCATCTCTTATTTTATCTAGAGGTAAACCCCGTGGCCATATTGGTTCACTTTTATTAATAAAAAAATCATAAATATTTATCCAATTTTTATTGGTGATTTCATATACATTATGTTTTAATTTTTTATCAGAAAAAAAATTATTTTTTGGATAGTTGTCATCATCAGTTTCAATAATAATTTCACTTTTTTTTTTAATTGCTAATAAATATCCAATATTTTTACGTGTATAGGAGTTTAATGGACATATTTTTGAGAACTTAAATTCTAATCTTTTTTGATCAACAATATCTAAATAATTTCCATGATTTATTTTAAAATTTACTGGTGATTTTTGGTCCCCTATTATAATTAAATTCCAATTCTTTTTTTTTGAGAGTAAACTAAATCTTTTTATATTTCTATTTGGTTTATTAATTGTTGTTATTATTAGAGAAGATTTGATGTTTTTCTTCATTTAAAATATGTATTTATTTATTTAAAAAAACAACTACATAACATAATGCTAAAGTATGGCAATTAAAATATATCAATATATCAAACAAAAAATAAAAAAAACATTTTTTTTACAAACGCCTGATTTATTGTTTACAAAAAAAAATAATATACCAAATTCCCACCTAAATAATCAATTGATAAAATTTGGAAATAAAAATAAAAATAAAACTTTTTATGTAATTAGAAGAACTCCAGGAACAGGATTATTTTCAAATGTTTTGTATGTATTAAATCATTTAAAAATTGCTAAAAAAAATAAATATATACCTTTTGTTGATATGGAAAATTTTACAACTATTTATAATGAGAGAAAAAAAATAAATGGTACAAAAAATGCATGGGAGTATTATTTTAAAAATTTATCAAATTATAAATTAAAAGAAATTTATCAAAGTAAAAAAGTAATTTTTACAGATAATAAATATCATTCTAATTTTGTATATGATTTGGAAAAAAATAAAGAATTAATGAAACTTTTTAAACAAAAGATACTAATAAATAAAAATATATTAAACGAATACAGAAATATAAAAAAAAAAAAATTAATTGGGAAAATTCTTGGAGTTCATTTTAGAGGAACTAGTTACAAAAGATCACCAGGACATCCTTTTCCTTCAACAAAAAAACAGATGGTTCAAATAATTGATTTCTACCTCAAAAAGAAAAAATTTAATAAAATTTTTCTTGCAACCGAAGAAAAAAATTATCTTGAATTTTTAAAAAAAAAATATGGGAATAAATTGATTTTCCTAAATAATGTTTATAGATCAAATAAAAATGATGCTTTTAAAATTTATCCTAGAAAAAGTCACAGATTTAAATTAGGCAAGGAAATTATTCTAGAAACTATGTTATTATCTTGTACAGACCATTTTATTTTTGTAAATTCAAATGTTAGTAGTGCAGCTATAGCATTTAATTTAAACAACAGACAAAAAAGAATTTTAATTGATAATGGAAATAATTCAAAAAATCAGTTTGTTGCTCAATGGCTTTGGTATCTAAAGAAATCATTACCTCAAATATTGGGGGGTTTCAAAATAAGATTAAAATATATATAAACCTTTTATGAAATATTTAATTAATTCTCCACACATATCAAAATTAGAAAAGAAATATGTTTTGAATGCCTTAAATAGTGGGTGGTTATCAGTAAATGGAAAAAATACAAAAGAATTTGAAAAAAAAATTTCTAAATTTTTAAATATTAATTATAGTTTGGCAGTTCAAAGTGGCACTGCCGCAATACATTTGGCATTAAAAAGTTTAGGTTGTAAATCCAACCAAAATGTAATTGTTCCAAATTATACTTGTGTTTCAAATATATCTGCAGTGTCTCAATGTGGAGCTATTCCGATAATAGTTGAAATCGAAAGAGACACTTTAGGAATTGATTTAAAGCAATTAAAAATTGCTATCAAAAAATATAAGCCTAAAATTTTACAACTTGTTCATGTTTACGGATGTCCAGCTAAAAATACTATGGAAATAGTTAAAATTTGTAAAAAAAATAAAATTAAACTAATTGAAGATTTTAGTGAGTCGTTAGGAGCAGAACTGGGTAATAAAAAAATAGGAAATTTTGGCGATATTAGTATTTGTTCAATTAGGTCTGAAAAAATGATTGGAGTTGGTGAAGGTGGAGTAGTTTTAACAAAAAATAAAGCTTTATTTGAAAAAATAAAAAAATTAGGCTCAAGAAATTCTCCTTTTAGAAGATCAAAAGATCCTTATTGGAAAAAATATTTTTCTTCGGGAGAAGGCTATAATTATTTACTACCTCATTTATTAGGTAGTATGGCTCGTGCTCAAATAGAAAGATTTCAAAAATATTTATTACCAAAAAAAATAAAAATTGGAAAATTATATAAGGAAATTTTTGATGATAAAAATATTTCCATTACACAGAAACCTTTAAAAAACTCAAAACCAGTATACTGGTTAAATAGTATATACTTTAAAAATTTAAGTAAAACTAAAGTTAGAAAAATTGCGGTTTATCTTGAAAAAAAAGGGATTGAAGTAAGGTCGGGTTTTTGGCCGTTAAGTAATCTTAAAGGTTTCAAATCAAAATACATAGGTAAAAAAAAAGTTAGCATGGATATATTTAATAAAAGTTTGGTACTACCATCAAATATTAGTTTAAAAAAATCAGATATTAAAAAATTTAAATCATTAATAAATAATTTTTTATAAAAATTGATTTTAAAAATTTCATTTAATTGCTCTTTTTACAATATTTAAATATTTATTTAAGTTTTCTCTATAAGAAAAATCATCAAGATTTTTAAACGCTTTTTTTGCTATTGACTGATATTTATTTTTATTTTTAGCTATTTCTAATATTTTTTTTGAAAGAATTTTTCTATCATTAACTTTAATTAAAGTACCAAGCTTTCCATTTTGTAAAATTTCTCTAGGCCCTGTAGGACAGTCAGTAGATATAATTATTTTTTTTAAACACATAGCTTCAAGAAGCACGTTAGGTAAGCCTTCAAAATCAGAAGTTAGAATAAATAAATCTGCAGCTCTCATATAATTGTAAGGATTATTTTTAAAATTTTTAATTGTTACCCTTTTTTCAAGTCTAGCTGACTTTATAAAATTTCTTATGACTTTTTCATTTTGACCATATCCAATCAATAATAATTTAAATTTTAATTTATATTTAATATCATTCAGCGAATTTAATAATAATAAGTGATTTTTTTGATCTGTGAATCGTGCAACGTTAATAATTTTTAACCCGTCATTTTTTGCATAAGGCAGTTTATTTAGCTTTATTTTACTTTTCTTAATAATCTCATTTTTATTAAGAGGATTATAAATAAATACACTTTTGACGTTAAAAAGTTTATCAATTTTCTTTTTAAAATTTTTACTATTTACAATTATAAAATCACTATATTTGAAAAAAAATTTAAAAATTAAATTTTTAAATATATTTTTACTCCAACCATCAGGAGATGAATTCGATCTGACTATTATTTTTTTACTAAAGATTTTTGCTATAATAATACAATATATATTTGCCTGAAATGCAAAAATTGTAATTTTTCTCTCTTTAATAATTAATTTAATTAAAAGAAATATACAGTAAAAATATTTTTGATATTTTGTATAGTTTCCTTTTTTTTTATTTGGGCAAATAAACTTTATATTTTTACTAAATCTATTTTTGAATTTTTTATCAAAAGAGATAAGTAAAATATTTTTTATATACTTAGATAAAAAATTAGAAACTATTATTAAGTTTTTTTCAACACCACCTCCATCCATTGATGGCATAAATAAAACTAATTTTTTTTTGTTGATTTCCATATTTTTCTTAAAATATTTTTTAAAGAACTTTCTTTACTAAATATTTTTGCTTTTGGAAAAAGCCCTATATCTGTCTTTTTCTTTATTATTGCTAAACCTGATGAAATAAAAGAAAATTCAAGATCAAAATTATTAATATTGCTCTGATAAATTTCTAAAATTCTATTGAATGTTTCTTTATTATTTATTTCACAATAGAAGTTTTCTCTACTAGAAGACTTTATGTATGGAAGGTGTGAAACATCATCAATAAATAAATAACCATTTATTTTTAACATATCATAATAGCCATAAATAATTTTTTCAACATGATCTGCTTCATGAGTTGTATCTATAAAAATTACATCTAATGGACTTGTGATATTATTTTTAATTAAATCGAAGTTATCATCCATCGACTGCATAAATTTCCAATTTGGACTTGATGATATTTTTGAGCAATTTTCTTTATCAACAGAGTATAATTTACCACCGTTTTTTTCACATAGTTCCAAAAACTTTTTTGTTGATCGACCATTTTCAACACCTAACTCAAGAATCTTAATATTTTTTATTTCAGAAATTTTTGGTATAAGATTAGTGTCAAGTTTGTAAATAAAATCGTTCATAAAAGAGTAATTATTATATTTAAACAAATATTATATTATAATTATTAAAAATATATAAAATTGAAAACAAAAAATATATATTATTGGTCACCTTCATTAGTTAATATAGCTACTAATCAAGCAGTCATTAGATCTGCTTATGGAATATCAAAATATGGAAACAATTTTAAATCTTATATTATAAATTTCTTTGGTGAATTTCAAAAATATGAAGAAGATATAATTGAAAAAAATATTAAATTGATAAATTTTTTTAATAAAAAAATTTATAATCTTTTTCCGAGACATGGTTATATAAAAAGTAGGATTTCTTTTTTTTTAATATACGTTTTATCTTTTTTTCCTTTACTTAACTTACTAAAAAAAAATAAACCCCAATATTTAGTTATCCATTTGATAACATCTTTGCCGTTAACGTTATTATTCTTTTTTAAATTTGATACAAAATTTATATTAAGGATTTCAGGTTTTCCAAAACTAAATATATTTAGAAAAATATTATGGAAAATATCTTTAAATAAAATATACGCAATTACATGCCCTACTGAATCAACTAAAAACTATATTGTTTCATTAAAGTTAGTAGATAAAAGTAAAATTTATGTGTTGCCCGATCCAATTATTGATATTGCAAAAATTGTGAATTTAAAAAAGACAGAACCAGAAATATACAAAAATAAAGAATATATTTTTGCTGCTGGCAGACTAACAAAGCAAAAAAATTTTTCTTTAATGATCGATGCCTTTGGTAGAATATCAGAAGAACATGAAAATCTGCTTTTAATTATTGCAGGAGAAGGAGAAGATGAACATTTACTTAAAAAAAAAGTAAAAAAATTAAATTTAAATGAAAAAATTATTTTTTTAGGATTTTCAAAAAATGTTTTTAAATTTATGTCTAGATCAATATGTTTTTTATCAACTTCATTATGGGAAGATCCTGGATTTGTTTTAATAGAAGCAGGTTTTTGTAGATCGACAATTATATCGAGCGATTGTAAAAATGGACCAGAAGAAATATTAATGAATGGAAAATCAGGTTATTTATTTCAATCAAATAATTTAGAAAGCTTAGTTTCCACCTTGAAAATATTTATTCTTGATAAAAAAAATAACAAAAATTTTTATCAAAAAAAAATTAATTTACTTAAATATATTAAAAGGTTTACAATATTTAGACATTCTTTAACTTTAAAAAAAATATTGTTGCCTTAAAAATAACAAAGGTAATTTATAAATTGCTTCTATGCCTTATGTATCTGTAATAATTCCTTACTATAAAAAGCTAGATTATTTAAAAAAAACTTTAGCTTCCATCAATAATCAAACTTATAGAAACTATGAAATAATAATTGTTTATGATGATGAAAAAAAAGATGAATTAAAAAAAATATTTCAATTAACTAAAAATAAAAAAAAAATAAAAATTATAATTAATAAAAAAAACTTAGGTGCAGGTAAATCAAGAAACAAAGGTGCAAATTTAGCAAGGGGAAAATATTTAGCATTTATCGATGCAGATGATATTTGGAAAAAAAATAAAATAAGAGACCAAATTAAATTTATGAAACACAATAAACTTAAAATTTCACATACAAGTTATTCAATTATAAATGAAAAAGGGCAAAAAATATCTAAAAGAGATATTAAATATAAATTAAGCTATAAAGATTTAATTAATTCTTGTGACATAGGTTTATCAACAGTTATAATTAGTAAAAGATTGTTTTTACAGCATAAGTTTTCAGCAAACAAAACAAAAGAAGACTATTCATTATGGCTACGAATATCTAAAAAAATTAATATATATGGATTAAAAAAAGAATTAATGCTTTGGAGAAAAACAAGTAACTCTCTTTCATCAAATATTTTGCAAAAATTTTATGATGCATTTGACATTTATTTTAATCAGGAAAAGTTTAATTTTACCACTTCTGTTTATAGAGTATTAATTTTATCTTTGAACTTTTTAAAAAAAAATAATAAACAAAATTAGTGATAAATTTTTTAATAATATTAATAATACTATTTTTTCTTGGAATATATCTTCAAAAAAAAAATTTTCTTGTAGATAATACAGGATTTTCAAAACACAAATCATTTGTAAAATCTTCAAAAAAAATTCCAGTTACAGGAGGATTATTTTTATTACTTACATTTATTTTTTTCAATTTAATCAATTTAGATTTTATTTATTCGTGTCTATTGTTATTAATTTTTTCTATAGGTTTTTTTTCAGACTTATCGAATAATTTTTCACCAAAAATAAGATTTATAATACAAATTTTTATTACTTTAATTTTTATATTAAATACTCAAAATTTTGTAACAGATACTAGAATTGAATTTATAAATAATTTATTTTTAAACTATAAATTCATTTCAATATTTTTTACTCTGTTTTGTATTTTAGTTTTAATCAATGGAACAAACTTTATTGATGGAATAAATTTATCAGTTGCTGGATACTATTTATTAATTTTTATTTCTTTATTTTATCTAACCAGTCAGCATGAAATAATTATAGATAAAAATATTTTAAATAATTTAATAAAGATAACTCTTGCACTATTTATAATTAATTCATTAAATAAGACACAGCTTGGCGACGGTGGAGCTTATCTAATTGCATTTATAACTGGATTTATGATTATAGATTTTATAAATTTAAATAAAATTGCATCCCCGTATTTCGCAATTAACTTGCTTTGGTATCCTTGTCTAGAGAATTTATTTTCTATTTTTAGAAAAATTCTAATTAAAAAAGATATTTCTAGACCTGACAATCATCATTTACATCATCTTATTTATTTATATTTAAAACAGAAAAAAATAAAATTTCCAAATAATTTTTCAGGTATTTTTATTTTATTATTTAATTGTTTAGCGATAACTATGAGTACTCTTTATTTTCAAAATACAATTAATCAATTACAAATTTTATTAATGTGTATCTTGGTATACATTTTTTCATATTTTGTATTAAAAAAAAAATTAAAAATTAAATTGTAATTATTATTTGCTAAAAATTCTTTTAATTATATACATTAAAATTTTAAATCCATCTTTGAACTCACTAACTTTTTTTTCTCCCTTGAATCTCGCTCTTTCAAAACTCGAATTTGTAACATATGTAAATTTTTGCTTGGAAATATTAAGTGGGATTTCAACACATATACTAAAATCTAGCTGTATTAGATTTAATTCTTTAAATGATTTTGTCTCCCCTAAGATATATGTATAGAGAATATCGTTAAGTTTTAATTTAAAAAATAAATTTCCAATAAAAGAAAAAGTCTTATTTCCAATAAGTGTTAGTATAGTATCGTCATCACTTCCAGAATCATCATTGTATCGCGTGCCAAAAACAAATTTATTTGATTTGCATTTAATATACATTTTTTCTAATTCTTTTGGGTCAAATGACCCGTCAGCGTTAAATATACACAAATATTTTGAATTTATATTATTTATACCTTCTATTAATGCTGCCCCATACCCTTTATTTTTTTGGAATAAAATATCACATTCATAGTTTTTAATGGCATTAAAAGTTTCTTCATCATCCTTTTCCATAACAACTAGTTTTTTTAAATTATAATTTTCAATTTCTTTTAAAACCAAAGGCAAAGACTCCTTTTCTATTTTTGCTGGTATTAATAAAGTTAGATCATTCATATTTTATTATTTCAGAGTATATTATCCCAACGTTAATCCAAAAGATTATTGCTGCAAAATTTGTAAAAAAACTTCCAGAAGGTAATAAAGGCAGATAATGACATATGACAAATAAAATTGGACATAAAATATTTGAATTTTTATTAACGAAAAAGATTTTTATAGATTTTATTAATAAATAGATAAATAAAATTATAAACAAACTATATCCAATCAGTCCAAGCTCAGCCAGCCATTCAATATGTACCTGGTGAGGATGAGTACTGCATCTATATTTGTATAAGTCGCTGTTCTTGTAATATTTTTTTAGATCAACGAAATAACATGCCTCTCTAAAAGTTTTAATACCAGAACCTAAAATAGGATTTTGTTTAAAAATTTCTATACCTGATAAATAATGGCTGCCATATTTTGTATATTTAATGTAATTACTTAATTTATCTTTTTCTAATTCAATATCTTTGATTTCAAGAAAGAATCTTTGATTTACAGTTTTGTTTAAACTAACAATTGATACAACTAATGAAATTAAAATCGTTAAAAAAATTATTTTTTCTTTAATTTTTATTTCGTTTATAAATAAATAAGAAAAAAATATTATAAGAGTTCCTTTAATAGCGTTTGATCTTTCATTAACTAAAAATAAAATTATCAAATAGATGATCAAAAAAATATAAAATAATCTCATATTTTTATTTTTTATGAAATAAAAAATTAATACGTGCATTCCAAATCCAATTAAGATATGTGCAATTTTCAATTCTTCTCCAAGAAATCCAGTCAGTCTCTCTGGCCAAGGACTTGTGAAACCAAGAGTATTAAATCCAAATATATATTGGAAATATAGATCTATTATTACTACAGAAATAGTAATAGCCCACAACTTATAAATTATATCAAAATTATAATTATTTTTTTTTATAAAATATGCAGTTGCCATAACAAAAATGGGGAATCTTAAAAAAAATACTGCTCTATTAAAGCTTAAATCAAAATTTGACGAATAAAATAAATTAATAATAAGATATATATAAATTATAATAAAAATTAAAAATAAATTGTTTTTTAAAAATTTAAAATTTTTAAATATAAATAATTCGTATAAAAAAAATGCTATTGTTAGAAAAACAATTATTTCTGCAACAAATGTACCAATTAATAAACTCAATGGCAATAAACCAATCAAATAAAGGATTATATTTTTTTCTTTTAATTTAATTTCAAGATTTTTATACATCGCAACAGCTATAGTATTTACATTTATACGTTAAGATCATTTTATATAAAATAGTAATTAATACATTTAATTATCCAAAAAAATAATAAATAAAAAAATAATATCCCTACCTTTTTAAAAGAAATTTCATTTATAAAACTTGCAGTAAGTTTTGTATCAATTAATAAAAATAAACAAATTAAAAATAATGGATCATAAGTATCAAGGTAGAAATATTTATCTATTTCAAATATTATTAATATAGCCAAAATAATCCAGTTCTTAATTGCCCTATAATTTATAAATTTGTTAAAGATCAAAAAAGATATTGTACAAACCATCCAAAAAAACTCGTTACTATAAAAAAATAATTTGTATATTTGATAGAAAACCCCACCTCCACTATTTATTTTGTAATCAAAAAATATATATAAAATTAAAGAATATATTGCTGCTGAAAAAATATTTAATTGATTGAACTTAAAACTAATATTTTTTCTACTCAAATAAATAAATGGCAAAGAGTAAAATAAAAAAACTGTATAAGATAAGCCTAAAGAATTAGATAAGTTTATAGATTCACCTAAATAAGAACTAAAAAAATTAATATTTAAGAAAAAAACATAATAAATTGCTGGCAGTGAAAGAATAATACTAAATATGACGTATAAAAAAAATTTCCGAAAATTAAATTTAATCAATATCATTTCTGTAAAAAATAAAATTGCGAACAGAGAATAAATTGGCCTAAAGTAACTTGCCAAGGCTAAAAATATAACATTAAGTATAATAAATAAATTTAACTCTTTTTCATTTTTATAATTATTGTTCATAATTTTGAGGTAGTAAAAAATAGAAAATAAGAAAAATAATATTGAAATATTTTCGTCTCCTGGCCAAATGGCGTAAGATCTAAAATAAGGAGAAAAATAAAAAAAACAGCTTAAAAAAAATATAATAATCGAATTATTAAGTTTAAATTTTTCTTTTAATGAAAAATAAAAAATAAATGGAATTAACGCACATAAATTAAGATATATAAATTTTCCTAATCCCTCGCCAAATGATAACAGCCAACTTAAAAAAATTATAAATATAGGTGAGTGGCTATTTCCAATTACTGGAGAATCATAATTTAAAAGGGTGTGATAAAAATCTTTATTAAATAATTCAACTGTTTTAAGATGAATCCCAAAATCATATTTAGACCCACCACTTGAATTTTCACCAAAATAATAACCGATTAATAAAGTTAAATAAAAAAATATAAAAATATAAAAATATAATATTTTTTTTTTATTGTGCATTTTTTGTAAATCAATGTATACGATTATCAGAAATATTCGATGCAAAAAAGTAAAACTAGATATAGAATATTAAGTCAATTATAAAAATTAATGAAAAAAATTATAATCACCGGAGCCAATGGTCAGGATGGAGTTATTTTATCAAAAATATTAATAAAAAATAATTTTAAAGTTTTTGGAATAACTAAAATTAAAAATAAGAAAAAAAAAATTAAAGGAGTTACCTATTTAAGGTGCAACCTGAATAATTTTATTGATATAAATAATCTAATCAAAACGTTGAAACCAAATTGTATAGTTCATTTAGGATCAGAGAATCCGTCATATAAAGAATTAAAAAAAAAAAGGATTTTTATCATAAAAATTTAATTGCAATTAAAAATTTAATCAATTCAATTATATTAAATGATAAAAAAATAAAATTTATATTTCCAGGATCATCACAAATGTATGGTAATTTAAAAAAAAAGGTTAGTGAAAAAAATAAATTTTCACCAACCAATAGCTATGCTAAATTTAGAGTAGATGGGCATAATTTTATTATGGCTTATAAAAGAATTTATGGTTTAATAATTACAACAATAATTTTATTTAATCATGACTCCATATATAGAAATAAAAAATTTATTTTACCAAGATTAATAAAGGCATTCAAAAACAAAGATTTAAAGTTTATAAAATCAATTTTCAATCTTAATATATGTGGTGACTTTTCTCATGCTGAGGATATTTGTAATGCAATATTTTTGTTGATAAAATCGGGAAAAAATTTAGATAAAATAATATTATCGAGTAATAGATTAACCTATTTAAATGATATAATTAAAAATCTGTTAATAAAAAATAAAATTAACCTAAAATTAGATTACAAATTTTATAAAAAAAATAATATATTTGGAAATAACAATTTGGCTAAAAAAACTCTTAATTGGAAAATTAAAAAAAATATTTTTATAGCCTCAGAGGAATTACTTAAAAACTTTTAGAAAAAATAATGAAGTTCACAGTACTAATCTCTTCATACAATAAGGGAGAATATATAGAAGAATGTATAGTTTCTTGTATTAATCAATCTTATAAAAATTTAGAAATTATTCTATTTGATAACTATTCTAATGATAATACAAAAAAAATTTTAGAAAAATACAGTGATAAGATTAAAATTATTTATAAAAATAAAGTAAGTGAATTTCCAGCACTAAATCAAATTGATTTAATTAAAGAAGGTTTAAAATTATGTAAGGGTGATATTATTTGTTTACTCGATGGAGATGATTATTTTTTTAAAGAAAAAATTTTGAAAATAAATAATATTTTTGAAAAAAATGACTTTGATGTTGTCTATGATCTTCCAATGATTAAAAAAAGCAATGAACTTATAAAATTTAACCTGAAAAGAAAATTTCAAAAAAATATATGGCCAACAATTATAAATACAAGTGCAATTTCAATAAGAAAAAAATCTTTAGAAAAATTTATACAATTAAATTTATTTGAAAATTATAACTTGTTGGAAATAGATTTTAGAATAAATGTAGTATCTAGATGTATTGATAATAATTATTTTATTTTTGATGAATCACTTTCAGTTTATAGATTTGTTCCAAACTCGATAATGTCTGATAACAAAAAATACTCAAAAAAATGGTGGTTTAAAAGACTTCAAGCACACAATTATATGAAAAAAATATATGAATTAAATAATAAGGTTTATTCAAATTTTTTTGATTTAAAATTAACAAATTTAATAACAAAAATATTAAATTAATGCACTTATTTTCATATATTTTCGCATTTATTTTAATTTCAATATCTATTATTGGTTATGGATATATTTTTAATAAATATACATTAAAAATTGATAAAATAAATATAGGTTATCTAGGTTTAATAGGTATTTTTTTTTTAACTTTTCTTGCTTATTTGTTTAATATTTTTATTCCTTTAAGTGATAAATTTAATTTTTTCTTACATTTACTTGGTGTAATTTTTTTTTCAATTTTTTTTATAAAAAATTTTAGTCCTAATAAAAATCATTTTAAATTTTTTGGATTATTTTTAATAATATGCTTATTTTTTATTTTCACAGCAAAAACCCACGATGATTTTGAATATTATCATTTTGCATATATACACTTGCTAAATTTTGAAAATACGCAAATTGGCATTGGACAATTTAACAATGGCTTTAGAGTACCTTCATCAATTTTTTATTTTTCATCTCTTTTTTATTTACCCTATCTTAAACATGACATAATTCATTTAGGACCTATTTTTTTTACATTATTTATTAATGTAATTTTTTTGATTAAAATAATAGATTATAAAGATAATAAGAATTTAAGATTTTTAGTTTATCTAAGTTTAATTGGTCTTATAATTTCAAATATATTTTTTTATAGACTGGGAGAACATGGCACAGACAGATCTGCTCAAATATTGGTCATATTACTTTTCATAGAGGTTTTGTATATCGTAAATTTAAATAAAGAAAATTATAAATTTATTTTACCAAAAATAATAATTATAATTACCCTTATTGCTTCTTTAAAAGCATTTTATTTAATTTATATTTTTGTTTTAATTCCAATATTAATATATCAAAAAGAAAAATTATTATTTATAAAAAATATATTTATTTTAAAATCAACTTATTTTTCAATCGCATTTTTTTTTATAGTTTTATTGACTTACTTTGTAAATTCAGGCTGTTTCATTTATCCTCTAGGATTAAGCTGTTTTAATGTTTTATGGGCAATTCCTATTAATGAAGTAAATGATTGGAATAATTATTATCAATTATGGTCTAAAGCTGGAGCAACTCCAAATTTTAAGGTCAGTAATCCTGAAGAATATATAAAATATTTTAATTGGTTGCCTAACTGGATTAACATTTACTTTTTTAATAAGGTTTCAGATTATTTGTTGAGTATACTTTTTATATCTATAATTTTCTTTTTTTATTTTTTTAGCAAATATAAGATTAAAGTAAAAAAGGTTAAATATAGACTAATTTATATATTTCTAGTTTTTCTTTTTATTGAGTGGTTTTTTTATCATCCTGCTTTGAGATATGGTGGTTTTCATTTAATAGCTTTAATTACTTTTATACCTATCTCATTGTATTTACAAAATTATGATTTTGACAAAAAAATTTTTTTTAAAAAACTATTAATAATATTCTCTATTATTTTACTAATTTCAGTAGGCAGAAATATTAATAGAGTCATAAAAGAAACAGATATTTACAATTATAATGTCTTTGCAAACCCATCATATAATAGAAATTTCCAAAATTTTAAAATTTATGGTCAAATTAAAGAAGTTATTAATTGTAAATCAAATTGTTCAAATAACCCAATTAAGTCAAAAAAAATATTTGGCAGGAATATTTTTTATAGGTAAATACAAATAGTATATTAAATATTTGTTTGATAATTGTTTATACTATATTAAATATAAGTTTTATAATTAATGAAAAAAATAGCTTTAATTTTTGGAGTAACAGGACAAGATGGGGCATATCTATCTGAATTTTTACTTAAAAAAAAATATGTTGTACACGGAGTAAAAAGAAGATCTTCTTCATTAAATACAGGAAGAGTTGATCATATTTATCAAGACCCACATCAGAAAAAAAGAGATTTTATTTTACACTATGGTGATGTTACAGATTCAATTTCTGTATCAAGTATAATTAAAAAAGTGAAACCAGATGAAATATACAATTTAGCAGCACAGTCACATGTAGCTGTATCATTTGAGGTTCCAGAATATACTGCAAATGCAGATGCTATTGGAGCTTTAAGAATTCTTGAATCAATAAAATTTCATAAATTAGAAAAAAAGACAAAATTTTATCAAGCTGGAACTTCAGAGATGTATGGAAGAGTTCAAGAAATTCCACAAAATGAAAAAACACCATTTTATCCAAGAAGTCCATACGGAGTTGCAAAAGTATATGCACACTGGATTACAGTAAATTATAGAGAAGCATATAAAATTTTTGCTTGTAATGGTATTTTGTTTAATCACGAAAGTCCTGTAAGAGGAGAGACTTTTGTAACAAGAAAAATTGTAATGGGTCTTTGTAGAGTAAAATTAGGTTTACAAAAAAAAATTTTTTTAGGAAATTTAGATGCTAAAAGAGATTGGGGACATGCAAAGGATTATGTTGAGGCAATGTGGAAAATGATGCAAAAAAAAATACCACAAGACTATGTGATAGCAACAGGCAAACAATATTCAGTTAAACAATTTGTAGAACTGGTTTTAAAAGAACTAAAAATAAAATTTAAATGGATAGGCAAAGGAAAAAACATAAAGTGTATCGATCAAAATGGAAAAGTTATAGTTGCTTGTGATAAAGCTTATTTTAGACCTTTAGAAGTAGATACTTTATTGGGAGACCCAAGAAAAGCAAAAAGAGAACTTAATTGGAAAAATAAATCAGATATAAAAGCTTTAGTAAAAGATATGGTAAGTTCAGAGATTAGAAAAATTTCTAATGATCAACATTAAATCAAAGATTTATATAGCAGGCCACAGCGGTTTAGTGGGAAGTGCAATTTACAGAAAATTAAAATCAAATGGATTTAAAAAATTATTTGTTAAAAGCAGAAGAGATCTTGATTTAAACGATCAAAACAAAGTTTTAAGTTACTTAAAAAAAATTAAACCAAATTTCATATTTATTGCTGCGGCTAAAGTGGGTGGCGTTTATGCAAACAATACTTTAAAAGCTGAATTTATTTATAATAATTTAAATATTCAAAATAATCTTATACATTCAGCTTATTTAGCAGGAATAAAAAATTTAATTTTTCTAGGATCAAGTTGCATATATTCTTTAAATGCAAAACAGCCAATGAAAGAAAAAGATATATTATGTGGCCCACTAGAAAAAACTAATGAACCTTATGCAATTGCTAAAATTGCAGGTATAAAAATGTGCGAAAGTTATAATTATCAATATGGCACTAACTATAGGTGCTTAATGCCAACTAATACTTTTGGACAAAATGATAAATATGATACTCTAAATTCACATTTTATACCTTCTCTGATTAAAAAAATATATGAAATAGAAAAAAAAAATAAAAATGAAATTACTCTTTGGGGAGATGGCACACCTAAAAGAGAAATTATTTATGTTGATGATATCGCTGATGCCTGTATTTACTTTATGAATAAAAAAACCTCTCATTCACTTATTAATATTGGAACTGGGAAAGAAGACACTATCAAAGGAATTGCTCAATTATTTTTAAAAACCTTAATACCTGAAAAAAAAATTCAAATTAAATTTGATAAAAGCAAACCAAATGGAATAAAAAGAAAAGTTTTAGATACATCTTTAGCAAAAAGGTATGGATGGACTGCCAAAAATGAAATTAAAAAAGCTATAATTGACACATATATAAATTTTAAGCTTTTAAAGGCGAATTCTAAATAGTTAAATCTTTACAATTATATTTTTATTAAGTATAAGGCTTTCGCCTGGTAATTATTGCGAAAGTGTAATACCCGATCCCATTCCGAACTCGGAAGTCAAGCCTTTCTGCGCCGATGGTACTTTGTCTTAAGATATGGGAGAGTAGGTCGTTGCCAGGCTAAAAAATTATGAAAATTGCAAGTTCATTAAAATCTTTAAAAAAAAGAGATTTAAACTCAAAACTCGTTCGGAGAAGAGGCAGAGTTTATATTATTAATAAAAAAAATCCAAAGTTTAAAGCTAGACAAAAATAATTTTTTTATTTTATGATAATTGGATCAGTATCAGAGAATAAAGAAAAAGAAAAAAGAATTTCCATTACACCTGATTTAGTAAAAAAATACATAAACTTTGGTTTTAAAGTAATATTAGAAAAAAATTATGGAAGTCATCTGGGTTTTAAAGATAAAGAGTATGAGAAAGAAGGATGTGAATTTGATGAAAGGTCAGCTGTTTTTATTAAGTCTGATATAATTTTACAATTAAACCTACCCGAAGAATCTGATTTAAAAAATTTAAGGGAAAATCAATCATTGGTAGGTGTTTTCAATGTTCATGAAAACATCGATAAACTTAAGAATTTATCTAAAAAAAAAATAAATATTTTTTCTTTAGAATTACTGCCAAGAATTACAAGAGCTCAATCAATGGATATTCTTTCATCTCAAGCAAATTTAGCTGGTTATAAGGCTGTAGTAGAATCATTTTCTACATTTGAAAAAGCTATACCAATGATGATGACAGCCGCTGGAACTGTACCAGCTGCAAAAGTTTTAGTTGTAGGTGCTGGAGTTGCTGGATTGCAAGCAATAGCTACTGCAAAAAGATTGGGAGCTATCGTATATGCCACAGATGTAAGAATGGCTTCAAAAGAACAGGTCGAAAGTTTAGGTGGAAAATTTTTAACTGTTGAAGGATCTGAAAATTTAGAAACCGAAGGTGGATATGCAAAGGAAGCTTCAGATGAATTTAAAAAAAAACAAGAAGAGTTGCTAGGAGAAACCCTAAAAAAAATAGATATTGTTATATGTACAGCTTTGATACCAGGAAAAAAAGCTCCAATAATAATCAAAGAAGAAATGTTAAATAAAATGCAAGCTGGATCAATAATTTATGACTTAGCTGCAGTTCAAGGTGGAAACACTGCTTTTACAGAAGTAGATAAAATAGTTGAAAAAAATGGTGTTAAAATAATGGGAGAAAAAAATATTTTAAATAAATTACCCACCTCATCTTCAACTCTTTATGCAAAAAATGTATTTAATTTTGTAGCAAATTTATATGATAAAGAAAAAAAAAAAATTAATATTAATTTAGAGGATGAAATTATAAATAAAACATTAATAAAATAATTTTATGGA